>MDTF01009927.1_pt1 | contig 68761 bp, 57 predicted proteins | sample 811191 | NCBI WGS metagenome assembly MDTF01 (sample SAMN05326649, study PRJNA326480) | marine metagenome | isolation source: seawater | place: Southern Ocean | collected 2011 | reverse complement strand
TTCTTTCAAATTGACTCAAACCTGAACCAAATTGATCCATTACTAACTCCTGAAAACTGTGGATTTAATCGCAAGTATTATAAAAAATTAGTAGGTAAAAAATCAAGAACAATAGGTGCTTCCATTTTGTAATTCTTATCAATTCTGATTCTTTAAAATGTACATTAGAATATTATTTGAAACCAATAAAAAACAATTAGAATTTTATTAATCCAACGCATTTTGGGTTGCAAATACTCTAATGACCAGCGGCCAATTTCAGAACAATTCGACTACACAAAAATTAAAAACCGGTGAAACAATTGATAAAGTCAGATGGTCAGAAATCAGTCTTACAATAAAATAGTTGAATGAAATTGTTCTCCAAAACTGATACTTTAGCGTCCTCAAAAAGAATCCAGAATACATACTCTATCTGGAGTAAAAGCTAGTAATTACTGAATGGAACTCGACTACATAGAAAACGTAAATGAATTTGGAGAAAACGTTGTAAGACTGTACAACTTTGATAAATATCAGGCCATTAAATTTAGAGAATTAATTAAAGATCAACTTGTAACTAGAAAACAGAAACTGGATCTTTCAGAAGTAGATTTTATAGAAAAACGCAATTGCAATCTCATTCTAGGACTTTTCGAAACAGATGAAGGAATAATTAGTGACGATAACAAAACCTTTTATTGTGCGCTAACATTAGATAGCTATAAAATAATGTTGGAACTATTAGAGCCGTTCTGCAAGAAAGAGACTAAAGGATACAAGTATTTATATGAAATTGATAATCCGACTGATTTCTTGTTTTCTCCTGCAGGAACTTGGTAGGTCATTTTATGCTCAAAATGAATCGGTTGTAAAAATCGTATCTTGAAATCTGAATAACGAATACAATACTTAGGACGCTCGTATTTGTAGAAATCTCTGCTTGCTGGAGCCTATGGTTATGTTCAGCTTTCTAAATACTTTGAAGCAAATCGGATACTTTATCAGCAGAAAACGAGGACACCGGAGAATAGTTAGCCGCTTTTAAAACAAAAGCCCCTCTCATAGCTATTATAAGTTCGTTGAAAGGAAATTCTATCAGCTCATTTCTATTTCAGAATTAAAATAAATAGCACATTTGCAAAATGTCAAAAAACGATACAGATTCAAAAAGAAATTCTGGCCAGAATCTAACCGAAGCACTGCTCAGTAAATTTCAAATTACTGAACTTAATCCAATGCAGAAAGAGGCGTATAAAACGATTCAATCTAAGTCGGATCTGGTGTTGCTTTCTCCCACAGGAACGGGAAAAACGCTGGCTTTTCTATTGCCATTAATTGAGCAATTGGATGCTGATTGCGCAGAAATTCAAATTTTGATATTGGTTCCCTCTCGCGAATTGGCGCAACAAATTGAGCAGGTAACTCGAAAAATGGGATCAGGCTATAAAGTGAATGCGGTTTATGGCGGCCGTGCAGGAACGTTAGATAAGATTGATTTAAAAACTAGACCTGCGATACTAATTGGCACACCCGGACGAGTAGCGGATAGATTGAGAAGGGATAACTTTTCGGTGGAACACATTAAAACGCTTGTACTCGATGAATTTGACAAATCCTTGGAAATAGGCTTTGAACAAGAAATGACCGAGATAATAACTGCATTGCCTAGCGTGCAGCAAAGAATTCTAACCTCAGCAACCAGCGAAGCTGAAATTCCGGAATTTGTAGGCTTACAAAATCCAGTGGTCATTGATTTCTTGCTGGAAGGCAGTTCTCAACTTACCTATAAAACCATTCTTTCGCCAGAAAAGGATAAACTACAAACTTTACAAAAAGCTGTTTCTTTCATTGGTTATGAACCCGGTATCATCTTTTGCAACTTCAAAGAATCACTGGCTCGTGTCAGTGAGTCTTTAAATAATCAAGGTATTGATCATGAGTGTTTTCATGGTGGTATGGAGCAATTTGATCGTGAACGCGCGCTCATTAAATTCAGAAACGGTACCATCCAATTACTTTTGGCTACTGATTTGGCTGCTCGTGGACTTGATATTCCTGAAATCAAATTCATACTTCATTATCAGCTTCCACCTCATCTAAAAGAATTTACCCACCGGAACGGAAGAACTGCTCGAATGAATCGTGATGGTATTTCCTATATTCTGCATTGGGAAGGAGAACCACTACCCGATTTTATTCAGGATATTAAACCAAAAAACATAAACATTAGGAATCAAGACATCGCTCCGCCTTCAGCACCAAAAAAATGGCGCACCTTATACATTACTGGAGGAAGACGCGATAAAATATCCAAAGGAGACATTGCAGGATTGTTCCTAAAGCAAGGTCAAATTCACAAAGATCAACTCGGCGTTATTGAATTGCAACAGACCTGCGCATATGTAGGTGTGCAGTCCGAAATTGCTGATATGGTGATTGAGAAAACCAATAACAGCAGACTAAAAAAGAAGAAGGTGAGAATTAGTTTGATTTAATATTCACTCAATTTATAAGTCTTTTAGATAAACAATACTGTCGCATTGCTAGATCTATTTAGTTGACAATAATCTTGTGACTATTGACCATCTTATTCATTTCTAAGTAAAGGATATAGATTCCTTTTGAAAGGTTATTAATTTCTACGTTTTGTGCGCGCTCGATTTGTGTTTCGCTCATCCAAATTTCTTGTCCAAGATCATTCATCAGCTTTAGCTTAACATATCCTTCGTTTGTAAAGTGAATGTTGAATGCTCCTTTGTTTGGATTGGGGAAAATCGATATCCCTTCAATTTGGTTTACTTCTACTCCACTTACTTCCTCAATCTGAACTTCTCCAGAACCTATCGAAACGCACGAATACTTGTCTGCAACACTTAGCTCAACCGTTTGGGCTCCACGCTGCACATAAGCATGAGTAGGTGCAGTTTGAGTAGACGTGTTTCCGTCTCCAAATTTCCATTCATAGCTAGCATAAGAAGTAACCGTTGGAGTAAACGTGTATGTGCTTGAGTTTATCGCAGTCGTTACAAACGAATTATCAGGTAGAGGAATTATAGTGATGGTCTTTCTTGCCGTATCCGTGCAGGATGAATCAGAAAAGGAAACCAGTACAACTTCCATTTTTCCTGTATCCAAATACGTATGATTTACTGAATCTAAACCACTTGACATTCCATCTCCAAAATTCCAATTATTAGCTATGTTTCCAGTTACTATGCTCGACTGTGTTTGCAAAATAACAACTGCACTGTCCTCACAAAAAAGCGAATCGTTTACCATTATTTTGGCTATCGGGAGTTCATTTACAGAAACTGTTTGGGTAACAGTATCAGAACAGCCATTCTGGCCACCCTGCGCCATACTTACTCGATAAGAACCAACTGCTGAATAGGAATGCTGAACACTGTTATTTACTTGAGTTGCCCCATCTCCAAAAGTCCATGTAGGGGTCAATAATTGCTGCCCTGTGGAGGTATTAGAGAAAGCAAAGGAATTGTTCTTTAAACATTGACTCGCTAATGAAATAGTATAATTGGCTGCTGGAGATGCTAATATTTTCATGCTGAGTATATTTGAAGTATCAGAACAAATTGATTTTTCAGCCAAATAAAAGTACATTCCTGAGTCAGCCAAAGTGGTAGAGAGAATCGTCAAACTAGAATCAGAATTATTGATAGAAACTCCATTATTAAACCAACTGTGCTTCAGTCCAGTAATCGTATCAGTACCCGACATATTCAGAATACTATTTGAACAAACGGGATTTAAAACCGCAGTTAAAGTAGCTTTTGGTTGAGCCAAAACACTTAATGTATCGTAGCCGAAATAAGTATTATCGGCAGCCAATTCAATTGTTTTATTACCCGCATAAGTTCCAAAAGCAATATAGTGAGGTCCCGCTCCTAAAGCAAATTGAGGTGTTGCAGAGTTTCCGAAACTCCATTTCAACGAATCGACAAGCCCAGCAACATCAGCTAGAAAGGACGTGGAAGTACCTGCACAGAGCGAATCAACACTTGATATAATATTGATTTCTGGTGAATTTATATAAACCAAATACTCCTCAGATTCTCCATAACCCAAGTTTTTACAGGGATTACCGATTAAATTAAAGTAGTCACTTACTACGCGCATTTTAAGAAAGGTATTAAATATTCCTGTTGAAGGAATAGCAACAGTATCTATATGTAATCCTTTTGATTTAATGGTACTCACTACTTTTTCTCCAGCATCAGCAAAATCATTATCGTTATTAAAGTCAATATAAACCTCAACAAATTGTTTGTAGGTATTACCTGTTGTTACATAAATCGGATACTTACTGTTTGGCTCTACAAAAGCGATATTTCCACATGTGTAATCTGACCATGAATCGGTACCATTATATATCGAAGTAGCATTTTCTAAATTCTCAAAAACAACTTCAGCAATTCCAATACCATATCCCGAACCATTGATTGTAGTGGTAACACAGCTCGGTACTGTTTTTTTGGAATATACCAACTGATTCAATCTAGTGATAGAATCTGTTCCGTTGGCATTTGTTGCTCTAAGTTTAACGGAATAAAATCCAGCAGAATCTATCCTTACTTTCACATTCTTATCGGTCAATTTACTGCCACTCATAAGCGTAAACGTATTTGGAGTGATTGTCCACAACCAAGAACTTGGACTGTAAGCCGTTCTGTCTTTTAATTCAATGGTTTCGCCAGCACATCCATTTATTAATCCTTGTATTTCAAAGTTTGCTAGTGGTGCATTGGTGCCTGAATCGTATAAATCTGAACTCCACAATCCTCTGCCATAGGTAGCTGCTCTTAACTGACTAAAGGCTGGTGTGATCGTATCGTAAGCAATCTCCAATTCAGTAACGGATACATCCTTTGGAAAAGCATCATAAAACGAAACCCAGTTCGTCATTGAACTATCCTTGTAATATATACCAGGGGTTCCGCCAACATAAATTCCTTCAGTACTTTGTCTATCAAAAACAAGACATCTTAAGGTAATGTTAGGAAGATTAGCAGATATATCTGTCCAAGAAGCGCCCTTATTTATCGACTTATAAACTTTCTTGTTATGAGTCATATAAACCACATTAGGCAAACTTGGATGTGCTTCTATATCTGTTATACTTGAATTTGATGGCAAAGTACTGGTAAGATCTGTCCAAGTTACGGTGGTTGCATTCGCATTATCCGTTCTAAATAATTTCCGATCACTTCGGTAGACATAAAGTATACTCGTATTTGCCGGTGATTGCTCCAGCACACTAATATTTCTCGTGTTTGAGCCACCTATATTATTGGAAATCTTCGTCCATGATACTGAATTGGTGCTAGCAGCTTTTACATTCGTTGATCGCCACAGATTCTTGTAACCTATAAACATCGTATTCGAGTTTCCTTCATCAATTAAGTAAGGTGTTACCCAACCACCGGATTCATTAATTCCATTTCTTCCGTCAGCTGCAATTGAAGAGAAGTTTCTCCCTTTATTACTAGATCTAGTAATACTTCCATAGTATACCGACGCATACATGTAGTTATTATCATTTTTATCAATGGCACATTCCATACCGTCTCCACCTCTATTCGTAACCCAACTTCCATTATCATATAGTGCCGAACCATTGTCCTGATAGCCATTTTCGACCAATTCTTTATTGAATTCTGCCTGACCTATCTTATAAATTTGACTGATTGCCAATCCGCTACTAATGTTAATCCATGTTTGCCCTCCGTTAGTAGTATAATTAATTCCACCATCATTGCCCGAATACAATCGCTTGCCATCCGCAGACCATTCCAACGCATGATGATCCGCATGCACAGCAGGCACAGTTGAATTACCTACCCAGTGCGCATTAATTAGCCAGTTTACCCCTTGATTGGTCGATTTAAAAATATTGACTCCTGCGACATACAAGTCGGCTATATCGTTAGGATTACTCGCAGCATCTAAATCATACCATCCCTGACCTCCTGTGCCCGTTCCAGTGGTTGACCAATCCATTATATTAGGAGTTGTTGACTTTACTGAAAATGAAGTACCGCTATTCGCAGATTGGTAGGTGCCCTTATAAGCACTTCCTTTAACCAAAACAAAGTAAACACTAGCCGCACTGTTTGGAGAGACGGCAATTACCCCTCTCGTTCCGTCTGTCGGTAATCCTGAAGTAATTTTGCTCCAAGAAGCTCCCCAATTAGTCGATCGATAAAAGTCACCATTAGCCGTTGCATAAGCATATTGTGGATTTCCTGGTTTGTACACAACATCTTTGTAATGAGTGGTAACCGAAGAAACTCTAGACCAATTTGCACCAGCATCTAATGTTCGATATATACCGCCGTTAGTTGCAGCCAAAATGGTATCGGGATGGATTGGATCAATCGCGAGCATTCCTGCAATTTTATTTCCCATTCCTGTATTCGATAAGGTCCAAGAAACACCGCCGTCAATACTTTTTAGAACTCCTCGTTGATTTCTATTTCCAGCATCTCTATCTCCCGTTCCGGCATAAACTAAAGTTGGGGTTTTTGGATTAAATCGAATCGTTGAAACCTGCATACTTATAAGTGTATCCGTATTACTCACCCATGTCGCTCCATGATTTGTTGTACGCCATATACCGCCTTCAGGAGCTCCAATTAATATTATGCCAGTATCCGTTGGATGCAATCCTACACAATTGATTCTCCCTAATCCATTAGGCTGACCTGTTCCATTAGCTGGTAAAGCTGTCGGTCCTAAATTAGACCATGAACCATTGGTAGATTGTAGTGTATTCCCATTTGAAATGACTGGATTTGAAACGTTATATCGCTGATCAAACTTTTTAAATTCTTTATCCGCTGCTTCAGGGTTTGGATATGTTCCATCTGCGTTTAATTCATCTTGCATGAACCATTCCCACCGTTTAAAAGGTTTGTAACCACTTCCTTTTTCAACAGTTCTATTCTTCCAATAAGCATTAAATGCATTTTGAGTTTGATTAAAGTTTACGTTTTCATCTTGCATCATTTCTATCCAATAGGGATAGTTCGATGTATCTGCATTTTGAGCACATAAAACTTGGGCAAGAAAAAGGGTAATCAACAAAGTAAAAAGGCTTTTCATAAAAAAATATTAGCCAACTAAGGTATAAGGTTCCTCCTCTGGCTTTATGTAACTATTAACTATTTATTCAATAAGCTATCCATTTAGACAATTGGCTCTAATCAGTCCTATTTTTCAAATTGCTTGTCTAGTAAAAATTTGAAGGGAAATCTACCAACTCAATGAAAATATGGAACGTTGTTTTGCAATACTGGTTTAACATTACACAGTCTTAAATCGATCGGCATAGCATCGAATAAAATCAGAAATAAAAACAGGAATCATAGGAATTTCCAGTACAATTCGTATTTCAATATTAAAAACCTTACTCTTGAAGAATCAAAAAAACAACTTAGTCAGTTTTAAAGAGCTTAATAGACGAGATAAACACTAATAACAATGGAAGAATCACATTTAGAAACATTTAAAGTAGCAGCTCAAGGAAACGGTTGGCCAACTAAAGTTGATATTCTGGATACAGAATGGAATCTTCAATTAGATGAGCCATTAGAAGATGGCGGATCCAATAGTGGGCCCAATCCTATGCAATATTTCACTGCTTCTTTAGCTGGATGTCAGAATGAGCAAGCTCAAGTGGTTGCTGAAGAACTGTCTTTGAAAATTGAACAAATTAATTTCGATATTGAAGTTGATCTTGATCTTGCAGGATTTATGGGAACAGCAGATCATTCCAATGGCAGTTATAAAAATGTGCGAATGAATGCTTTAGTGCAAGGAGATGCAACTGTTGAACAAATCATAACTTTGGGTCAAAAAGTAGACAATCGTTGTCCAATCTTAGCTTTGTTACGCACAAGTGGCTGCAATATCGAAAGCAATTGGGATAAACAATAACTGCAACAGCTGTATTATAAATGTAATATAGCTATAACAAATAATGACTTGCTGGAAATTTGACTTCTGATCGAAGTGCATTGCAAAATCCTAAACAACTCGCCAACTTTAGTATTATAGTACTTTCATTTTTGAAATAATAAAAACAATGGTCATCAAAATCGTCGTTCTAGCAATTTATGTTGCTATTCTATTTTTAATCGGAATACTAGCCTCACGGAGAGTAAAAAGTATGAGCGATTATTATTTAGGTGGAAAAAAAATGGGATTTTGGGCCGTTGCTTTTTCTGCTAGAGCAACTGGTGAATCTGGCTGGTTATTAATTGGCTTAACAGGTATGGGCGCAATAGCTGGCTATTCTGGTTACTGGGTAGTTGCAGGCGAATTACTTGGAGTTTACATTTCTTGGCAATTCATGGCCAAGAAATTTAAAAGACTATCCGACCAATACAATGCTATTACTATACCCGATTACCTTGAAGCTCACTTTAAATCATCTACACATACCCTTCGAATTGTAGCTGCTTCGGCGTTGGTGGTTTTCGTTGTCATTTATGTTGCATCTCAAATGGACGTAACGGGAATTGCATTCGAATCCATGCTCAATATTGACTATCGAATTGGCGCTCTAATTGGCTTCTGTATTGTTCTGGTCTATATTTTTATCGGTGGATTTGTAGCGGCGGTCTGGTCGGACATGTTCCAGGGCGTTTTAATGTTTTTCGGCTTAGTGTTACTTCCAATTGTTGTTTGGTTCTCCATGGATCACGGAGCTGGAGTTACCGCAGGATTAAATGCCATTGACCCTACGCTGACCCAAATAATGGGTAGAAGCGATAACGGTTGGTTAAACTTATTTACGATACTGGGCTTCTCAATGATTGGATTGGGCTTTTTAGGTTCGCCCCAAGTTTATGTTCGTTTTATGTCCATTAAAAGCGAAAAAGAGATTGATAAAGGAAAGTGGGTTGCATTGCTATTCACCTTCTTAACAGACGCTGCAGCAGTGACGATTGGTATTCTAGCCAGAATTTATTTCACAGAGGAAGGGCAGGATCCCAATGTAGTTTTAGGAACCGGCGGAGAAAACGTGTTGAGCATGATTACTAACGAATTTTTACCCACCATATTAGTAGCCATCTTTATTGCTATTGTGCTTTCAGCGATTATGTCAACCATTGACTCTTTGCTTATTCTTGCTTCTAGCGCCATTACACGCGACTTCTATCAGAAAATATTCAGGCCGGATTTAAAAGATGAAGACCTAACAAAATTTTCAAGATTAGTTACGATCGGAATGGCTCTTATCGCACTCGGAATTGCAATTCTATTATACTATTTGTATCCTGATAGGCAGATTTTCTGGATCATGATTTTTGGTTGGTCCGGTATTGCCGCTACTTTCTGTCCAGTAATCATTTTATCACTTTTCTGGAAAGGATACTCTGAAAAAGGAGCAATTGCCTCTATGATTACTGGGTTTGTATCGGTGATATTTTTCAAGTTTGTGGTGTCGAATATTGAAGGAATCGGTGCTTATTTTGTGGAATTAGATGTGCTCGCCCCTTCTTTTGCCTTGGCAATGATTGTTGGATATATCGTTTCGAAAATTTTCCCGCACAAGGATAGTAGTGAAGTGCATACAGAATAACCCTCCCTACGTCATTTACTGACACAATCAGAAATTTAAGTGGTGACGGAGATTCCAAGCACAATAGCGGTGCCGATCTTAGGAATGATGAGTAGTTTTTATTTAAATTAATAATGCTCTTTAGAAGCGAATCGAATTACTCACGTGATTAACGCAAACGATAGTGAATCTGTATACTCATTGCGATTCCCGTTTTCACGGGAATAACGCATGAGTATGAATAATTTAATTTATGGGTTCTAGGATAACTCCTGAGTTGCTTCCTCTATCGTTGCTAAGTTTGGATTATTCTCAACAAATTCTTCAAGCAATTTGAAAAAATTCAGAATGTCTAATTTCTCATTATTTGCATTAATAGTTACCAATCTAACAAAAGTATCTTCCTTAAATGCTCCAAAACCTACGACTGTAATTTGGCTTTTATACAAGGCCGTGCAAAGCGCTTCTGGATCTATGTTTTTATAATTAAAACAGATAGAAACTGAATCGTAATTACTGTAAAGTGTGTAATCTGAATTTTTTGAGACGTAATCAATTGCAACATCTGCCAATTCAAATTGCTGATCTACAATCTCTTTTAGGCCATCTGTTCCGACTGATTTCCAAAGCGTCCAGAATTTCAAGGCATCATTTCTTCTTCCACATTGAAAAGAAGTTTTCCCTAAATTGAAATCGTCACCATCTGTTTGGTACAAATAATCGGCTTCAGTATTAAACGAATCGTGCAAATGCTTTTTATCATTCACTAGTATGATTGAGCAGGTCAAAGGAGTTCCTAGCATTTTATGCGCATTGTAACTGAATGAATCCGAACGTTCTATTCCGTTTACGAGGTGCTTGTAATTATCACTGAAAATTACCCCTCCACAATAAGCTCCATCAACGTGCAGCCAAATTCCAAATTTATCTGCAATATCAGCGATTTCATCAATTGGATCAAAAGCACCTAAAACAGTCGTCCCTGCAGTTGCATTGACGTAAGTAGGAACAAGTCCTTCTCTTAAATCTTTAGTGATTTGTTCTTCCAATTTAGCTGGAATCATTCGTCCTTCTGAATCTGCTTCTATGTAACGAATGTTGTTTTTTCCAATACCAGTAAAACTTGCATTTTTTGTATTCGAATAATGAGATTCTATAGAGGTATAAATAACCATGGGCTTTGTCATACCATTAGCTCTAACGTTAGCATCTTTAGCATCTCTAGCCATAACTAGTGCCATGTAATTACTCATAGAACCTCCTGTTGGGAAGGTGCCGTTGCTTTGATCACCGTAACCGATAAGGTTACACGATTGTCTGATAATTTCCTGCTCAATTCCCACTTGTGGACCTGCAACCTTATAGGTGTACATACTCGTGTTAAGCATCACTGCAAGTAGATCACCTAAAACAGCTTTACCCTGTCTACCGCCAAAAAGTTGATTGAAGAAAAGGTTTGTAGCCGTTTTGGGAGTGGACACCAATACATCTTTCAGCACCGATTTTAACTCATCATCAATCATCGCAGATGCATTCAGCGATAAATCTATAGCATCGTAAAGTTTATTTGCATCTATTCGATCTGCAACCGGATGCTGATCTTCTTCTTTTAATAGGACTTCAACTAATTCATTAAATAGAACTAAATCACCACTAATGTCAGGCATATCTTATTATTGTTTTTATGATGGTCACCATTTATGTGACCTAGGTATACATCAAATACTGATATACATATTCTCTTTAATAGCCAACAAATAATTGACATCTCTGGAATGGTTTTGCCCATTATTGAAGAGTTTAACATTAATGGGAATTCTCAAAAATTTAGAACTTCAAAGTTAAACTATTCAAATTAATACAAAGCTTGAAAGAGATTGAGTTGATTATTGAAGGACCTAAGTTTGACACAAAAGAAGTTAAAAATCATTTTTACAACAAAAATAGAGACACTATTCTACTCTGCGTTTTAAGATCGAGACATGAAAAGCAGACACCTTAAAGCGGTACTTCTGCCCTTTCTGCATTGCGCTATCAGTATCTCTTTAAGTGTTATTATTTGTCGGAACTCTGTACTAGTTTTAATAATGAACGCAGACTACATACAACTTACAACAGGAAAAAAAAGTAGAATAATCACTCAAGTACTTGTATATCATTATTTTGAAGTTATTATAAAAGAAAGACAAACGGAAATTCTAGAGTCCCGTTTTTGATGGTTACTCGTTCTGATTATGATTGTTTTCATATTCGCATACAAGGAGCTGACGAAAAACCCTGACGCCATATCAAGTGAATATGAAGCCAACAAGAAGATGAATGGAAACCCAATCGACAATCTCAAGTTTATAGAAGAAGTGTTGAAAAATTCAGGATTTAAAAAAATTGGTTTTAATACCTTCGAGAATCGCTTCTTCGCTCAAATCAATTTTTCGAAGGCCTCATTTTCGGAATATCATGATTTTACGAGTATTACAAGCTTTGTGTGCATCGAATTGCAATAGAAAACTATCACTTTAAAACAAAAAGGAATAGCATTAACATTTCCGAGCAAACTGTTAAACTGTTTTCTAAAAGTGAAAAACGTAACAGTGCTAAAACCGTACGTTTCTTTGGAAAAACGTTATGCTTTATTAAAATAATGCATCCAAAAAGGCGACGATATTAGCTTTTGAATACTTTGGACTCAGATTAGGTCAAGCTTGATTTTCTCTTAATTTGGAAACAAGGCATAACACTAAAAACTTGTTGGCTACTCCTCAATCCTACCTAAGAAATTGCTGGTATTGGCTATAAGTATTGATTACAAGAACCTGAATAAGGAAATTAAAATGATTGGATTACTCGACATTAAAAACGAAGCTCACTTTTCTAAAGAGCTAGCATCAGACCCAATCACAGCAATATACCCAAGAGAAGTAACTCAAGCTTGCTTCTCGTTCTCTCAAACGAAAAAACCAGCAAACCCTGAGCTTGTGCATCTCTCTGAGCAGTTTTTAGCAGAACTTGGGGTAGCAGCTGATAATAAAAATGAGCTCGTTGGTGTATTGAGCGGAGCAGAAACTTTTCACGACTTTAAACCATACGCTATGTGCTATGGCGGTCACCAGTTTGGCAACTGGGCAGGACAGTTGGGTGATGGAAGAGCCCTTAATATTGCCGAATTACCCATAAATGGAAAAAACTGGAAATTGCAGTTGAAAGGTGCGGGGCCTACCCCCTATTCTAGAGGTGCAGATGGCTTTGCCGTTTTAAGATCGTCCATCAGAGAATACCTCTGCAGCGAGGCCATGCACAATCTTGGAATACCGACAACAAGAGCACTGTCATTGGTTAAAACAGGCGACCTAGTTTCTCGAGATATTTTATACAGCGGTCATCCAAAAGACGAGCAAGGCGCAATTGTCTGCAGAGCGGCAGAGAGTTTTATACGATTTGGCAGTTTTGAAATTTTCTCGGCACGCGGTGATAAATATAGCCTCAAAAAGCTGGTTGATTATACGATCAAACACCACTTCACAGAACTGGGAAAACCCAATAAGGAAACGTATTTGCATTTCTTTCAAACGGTGGTGAGCAAAACCCTGGAGATGATTATTCACTGGCAACGCGTTGGTTTTGTACATGGAGTTATGAATACCGATAATATGTCAATTTTGGGCTTAACTATAGATTATGGCCCATACGGTTGGTTAGAAGATTTTGACCCTGAATGGACGCCCAATACGACTGATTCAGGACATCGAAGATATCGCTTCGGAAACCAACACAGCGTAGCACTTTGGAATTTGACTCAATTGGCAAATGCACTGTACTCATTAGTTGAAGAAGTAGAGCCACTACAAGAAATATTGAATCGATATACATCAGATTACCATGTGCTCTACCACAAAATGATGGCCAGCAAAATCGGCATCTTTACAGCATCAAATGCCAGCCCTGAATTGATTTCAGAATTGAAATCGCTGCTGTCCAAATCGGAAATCGATATGACTATTTTTTATAGGGAATTCTCTAAAGAAATTAGGGATTTTGACGCTTTTTGGAAAGTTATTATACTTGCTTCCTATCAAAATAAGGAAGCATTAGAAAATGGAATTAATGCATGGCAAGACTGGTTTGAAGACTTTTATGCTGTTCTAAAAAAAGAAGCTATAGAAAGCGAAGAGCGCATAAAAGCTATGCGAGCAATTAACCCAAAATACGTTTTGCGAAATTATATGGCTCAATTGGCAATTGATGATGCCGAAAAGAATGACTACGGGCTGCTCGATGAGTTGTATCGGGTTTTAAAAAAGCCTTATGATGAGCAACCTGAAATGGAAAAGTGGTTTGCAAAACGTCCTGATTGGGCAAAAGAAAAAGTTGGTTGCTCCATGCTTTCCTGCAGTTCTTAGCTGAAACTATAAAAAGGAAAACTAGATTGCTAAATGTTTGTCTATTGCAAAGTAATGGGCAGGTACAGCCTACTGATAAATTGATAAAAGACATACTAATTAATTACAATGGAAAATATTAGAAAAGCATACATAGCGGGTGGCTGTTTTTGGGGAATGGAAGATTTGTTCCGAAAAAGAACAGGTATTCTTGAGACCGAAGTAGGATACCAAGGTGGCGAAAACGAAAATCCGACTTATGGAAACCATCCTGGACATGCTGAAGGTATTGAACTTACATACGATGCCAATGAAACTTCTTTTGAAGCTATATTAGATTATTTCTTTAGAATTCACAATCCTACTACCCTTGACCAACAAGGTAATGATAGAGGTTCGAGTTATCGGTCCACTGTATTTTTTCAGAATGACGAAGAATTACAAAGCGCTAAAGCAATAATTGAAATTGTAAATAAATCTGGAAAATGGGAAGCAAACGCGGTAACAACATTAGAAGCATTTTCACCGTTTTGGAAGGCAGAACCACAACACCAAGATTATCTTGAAAGGAATCCTAATGGTTATACCTGTCATTTCGAACGACATAGTAGTTTCATTTAAACACCCGTACCGAGGAATATCATTAGGATTTGCCATGATAAATTACTGAGTTTATCCGTTTTGTTAATCGATTGTAATCGCTTAAACAAACACTTATGGTTAATTCGCAACGTAACTTTCAATCAAAAAGAGTTCTTTGTTTATTTTAGGGTAACACACTAATATTCGCAGATGCTTTGAGTATTAATTCCATATTTAGTTGGTTATAGTAATTCAACAAATATGCACCTGCCTTAATAATGACTGGAATCGAATAGCACTCTATTTTTTCAATACTAAGTTTTCAGATTTCTAATCCGAGTAAAAAGAGAGGAAGAACAGTTGACGTATTGAGCTCGTAGCTATGAAACTAATGAACAAAGAGCAAAAGATAAAATAACTGTCATACTCTTGCAGGTCATTACTTCTGCAAAAAAACAGAGCTACTCTTTTTTATAATTTACAAATGCGATATTTCATACACATAGGATTTGATGGCACTGATTACAGAGGTTGGCAAAGACAAGAAGAAACTCGAAACACAGTTCAAGAAGTTATAGAGCAAACGCTGTCTAAACTCTTCAAAAAACAAATCAGCCTTTATGGTTGTGGGCGAACCGATGCCGGCGTTCATGCCAGTCAATATGTCTTTCAAATCTATCTGGAAGCGGCTCCCCTATTCGATTTGAAATTTCGACTGAATAAAAACTTGCCCGATGGCATCGCTGTTTTTGAAATCGTGGAAGTCAACCAAGAGCAACATTGCAGGTATGATGCCGTGGCGCGCACCTACGACTATTTCATACATTGGAATAAAGATCCTGGGCTCATGCGTTACAGTTCCTTTTATGAAGATTTGAAATTAGATTTTGATCTTATGAGAAAAGCAACAGCTCTAATATTGAAAACTAAAGACTTTAAAACGCTCTGCAAGCAACCCGATTCTTACAGCAATACCCTGTGTCAAATCAGCGCATGTGAATTATTCGTCAATGAGGAACAGGGCCGACTGCGATTCACCATCACAAGCAACCGCTTTTTGCGCGGAATGGTCCGGATTTGCGTTTTCTTTTTGTTGGAAGTAGGAACTGGAAAAATGACGTTAGATGAGTTTGCTGAAATTTTGAAGGGGAAAGAATGGAAAGAGAAGTGGCCAGCGCATCCAAACGGACTTTTTCTAAGCAGAATTGAGTATCCATTTTTGGAATTGAATGACGCACATAATTTGATCCGGATGTTGAAAGTTGGTTTGGATTAATTGCAGATTCACACAGATAAAAAAGGCTCAATTCAAATTAGGGATTTGTTGAAAATCATTCGAAAAAACCAATGCACAAAAAATCGATTAATATACTGTGATAAGCAAAACGGCAGAGCTTTAGTCGTTTCCTTGCTCTTGATCCTTTTTCTCGTTATTATTCATGGGGTTTGCCAATATTAAATTACATTTATTCACTTAATTTCAGACAGAACAAAGCATGAAAAAAATCACAGAAAAACCGTCACCAGAAGCAAAAGCACTTTCTCTTTTTTTAATGGCTTTTAAAACGACAGACCCTAATTGCAAAGAGAAATCCCAACGGATAAGTAAGCAATGGGATCGTGTGAAAGCTGATAAATTAAGTCAAGCTGAATATATGGCAGATGTTGAAAAAATGCTAGCCTCTTTTGGTGGTTATACAGAGGTTATTGAAAAAACTGTGCGGTTCTATATCAAAAAAACAGGCGAATGGAAGTTACAAGGCGATGACAAATATTGCATAGATGCTCAAGAAGTTGCCGATAAAGTATTGAAGAAATAAACGCGCTGGTCAGCACTTTGTCTAGTTCCCCAATAAAACGCTGCTGTGGCTTTTTTTAATTAAGCTTTTGAGCATTTAAAAAAATAAAATCCTTTTATTACGTTTCGCTGCTCGTTTCAGGGTTCGCCGATGTATTTAAATCCATAGTCTCCGTGTCTATCATTTTTATCCAGTGCTTCATCTTTTTTTGAATTACATGAAAATGATGTTGGTCTTCCTCAGTCACAAAAGTGATTGCATTACCGGGGTTCTCTGCTCGACCTGTTCTTCCAATACGATGCACAAAATCTTTAGGCGACCGAGGCAATTCGTAATTAATTACATGGGGTAAAAATGTAATGTCAATTCCTCTAGAAAGTAAATCTGTGGATACCAGCACACGCAAATCTCCAGATATGAAATTAGCCAAGCCAGTCTTCCTTTTATCTTGACTTTTCTTGCTGTGAATAGCCTGGGCATTGATCCCGTTTTTCTGCAATTTATCAGCAACCAAATCGGCCTGATATACCGAAGAAGTAAATACCAACACTTGCCTCCAATCGTTGCTTTTTATCAAATGACGCAGCAGCGGACCTTTTTTTTCTGGCGTAACCAAATAACCCACTTGATTGATTAATTCAAGTTTGTCTTTTTCAGCTTCAATCTGTATTAAAGTTGGATTCTTCAATAAAACCCGCTCTACCTTTTGCACTTCGGGACTGAGGGTTGCAGAGAACAGTAGATTTTGACGGTGTTTTGGCAATAGCGCAAATACTTTATCCATTTCCTTTTTAAACCCAAGGTTGAGCATCTTATCTGCCTCATCCAATATCAACGTGCTTAGGTCATCAAAATGCATTGCGTTTGATTCTGTAAGCTCTAATAAACGTCCAGGAGTAGCAACCAACACGTTTATGTGCTGCATACCTATCATTTGTGGATTTATAGATACACCGCCGAAAACCGCCATAGATTTAAACTGAAAAGGCAAGTCTTGAGAAAAGGACTTAAAGACCTCCTCCACTTGACCCGCTAACTCTCGTGTAGGAACTAAAACCAGCACATTTATGTGCCTATTCTTAGTTTTTGTTTTGCCCTCCAAGTTTTGTAAAATAGGCAATGCATAGGCTGCCGTTTTTCCTGAACCTGTCGGTGCAATGCCCAATACATCTTTTCCTTGCAGGATTACAGGAATGGCCTGCTCCTGAATTTGAGTCGGCTTTTTATACGCTTGTTTGGCGATGGAGTTTAATAAATAGGAAGCTAGCCCTAATTCTTTAAAAGACATAAAATGAATGTTTTTTTTCGTTTTCTAAGCTAAGTTTTAAAGATGCAGCTAACAACAGACCTGCACTTCCTCCGCCTACTATTGACTCGTAATTTTACAAGTTCAAAGGTTGTGGTTTTTTTGGACAGTTGCTGATTATAAAGATGGAAAATAATCTATAAGCGAAATAAGTGTAATATGTTTCTTAGCGCACCCTATATGGGTCGGTATGTGAATATTTTGAGAGAAAGTTTACCTTAGCGAGTTGTTAGATTTAATCACTCAATCTCAAAACTCCACCAATCAACTCCAAAAGTAATTTCTTCTTGGTTGTAGCTTGTGCTTAATTTATCCTTTAAATGCCTCCCAATCTCTTGCTTAAAGTGAGTAACATTTTCTGCTTGTTGTATTTCATTTAAGTGTTGGTAAGTACTAATTCTCAAGTCTTTTATTTTAACCTTAATAGTTACCTCTACTTCTCCGCTTATACTATAATGTTGATTACTCATATCTATATTTTTTTAAATTAAAACTAAACCTAACATACTTTATATGTCATTCGTTCCTCACGCCACATACAGTAGTCATTAACTAACCTCATTTAAAAAACCAAACGCATTACAAATGATTATTCTAGATATAATACTAGTTCTAAGTTTAATTGGAGCTCTTTTGATCGCTGTGAAAAAAACCGATTTCGATCGAAGCTAGAAAGAAGCAGACGCCAGAGCGAATAGAGAACTCAAAACCATCTCACTTTTTCCTACCCAAAATCAATTCATACTTCCACAACCTTTTCTTAAAGGCTTGATACTGGTAATTTGCTCCATAAGTATTCTTTATGTTGATTTCATTGCCTTACTTCTTCCAAACAAAGTCCAAAACTTTCGAATGAAAATTGCGGCTAAAGCATAACGATAGTGAAACTTGGCCGATTTAGCAATTTTGGAGAAATAGTCTTTAATTTAAAAATCCAATTTCGTTCATGTGCTTCTTGATAGCTGGAGAATATAAAATACCATTTACCATCCAATTGTTCTACCAATTCGAAAGTAGTTTGGCAACCTTTGGAGCGTTGATTTATTTAGCCAAAAAACCATCAGCAATAATGATTCGTCCTCCAGGTTTTAGCAAACAATACATTTCAGAGCGCAATCGTTTTGGTTCAGTCGAATAGCAAAACTCTCTGTAAACAAAATCACATCAAAGCTCTCGACTGCAAATGGAGTTTCATGAAAATCAACAGCTTGGAAATTGCACAACTCCTCTACTCCATTTTTGACGAAAAATTTCTATGCTTCAGCTACTTGTTCATCGCTAAGCGTAATTCCAATAACTGAACAACAAAAACAGTATACCCTTTCATATCAAGACGGTATCCAAATAAAGGTAAATTGTTTAAAGACATAAATTGTCTTGTTTTACCTTAAACTTACAGCAGTAAAAAAGCATAGATAAAACGTTATTTTCTTAAAAGAAAATTGTTTTATGATCAAAAATAATGCTCATTTTAATATTTATCTTTCATTTGCACTTACATTTTTTATTGACCATTTCTTACTCCATTATTAATATGTTTTTCGAAAAATTATACTACGGTAATAGCCTATTTGCTTGGGCTTCAACTTTTGCTCTCATAATAGTGTGCTTAATTATTTCCCGATTAGTTTATTGGTTTTTTAAAACCGTTTTAGGTAAGTTAACCAAAAAAACAAAAACTAATTTAGATGACATTATAGTTGATATGATTGAAGAGCCAACTACCTTCATGGTAGCACTTTTGGGTATTCAATTTTCATTACACAACTTAAAAATCAGTGAAAGTGTTAGCGAGGGCCTTGACTATTCTTTCGATTTCATTTTTACTATAGCTGGAACATGGATGGTTGCAAGACTTTATGACGCACTTCATAAAGAATATCTTATTCCTATTGTTGAAAAAACCGAGAGTCAAATTGATGATCACATATTACCCATCGTTAGAAAGGGGCTGTTAATTACAATTTGGTCGTTAGGTATTTTAGTAGCACTTAATAATGCTGGTTACGATGTTTCTGCTGTTTTAGCAGGATTAGGAATTGGCGGATTTGCCTTTGCGCTTGCGGTGCAACATACTTTTGGGAACATGGTTGGTAGCGTAATTATTTACCTCGATAAACATGTAAAAGTTGGAGATCGGGTACAAATAAAAGGAACCCTATGCAATATAGACGGAACAATTCAAGAAATAGGCATTAGAACTAGTACAATAAAAACCCGTTACGAGGGAAGATTGGTAAGCATACCAAATAGCATGATGACCAACCAAGAATTGGTAAACGTTGACTCAGAAGATGGCAGACAGCTTTTCGGAGTTTATAAAATGGATATTTCTTCAACTACTGAAGATATTGAGTTAACCATGAAAATTTTAAAAGAAGCAGTTAAATCAACAGAAGGAACAAAAGATGCAGTGGTTTCTGGCTTTATCAAAATGAGCGAAGTTTCTTTTGATGTAATGTTATTGTATTGGATAGGTAATGATTTTTCTAAAATTAAAACTAGGTCAGTAATCAACCTTAAGATTTTAGAAGGATTTAAGCAAAACGGCCTTAAGTTTTCAGATAAAACTCAGATGCGATACAACTTAGATGTTGAGTATTAAAGTAAGATATTTAAGAAATATTTTTCTTGTTCATTTGCTATTGACAACAATAACCCCAGCACTTTTTAGTCAAGAGGAAACTGAAGTTGAGCCTCAAATTGAACCTGAAGTTGAAAAAAAAAATTCGGGATTTATTTCTATAGGAATTAATGCTTCTTACGGCAATGTGGATAGAAGTAGCACTGATTTTGAAAGTGAACTTGAAAGGAAGTTTAAGAGGCAAACGGTAACCTTTGACGGCCATTATTTCCAATTTACTAGCAGAGGCAAAAGAGTAGATGAAAACATTGAACTGAGTTTAATTGATTTAGTAAAGCTGAAATACCGTTTTAAGTTATACGGAAAAATAACAGCGTTTAGAAACACTTATAGAGGTTATGACAGCCAATACCGTTTCGGAGTAGGTATTCTTGAAACATTAAAGACAAAAAAAACATTTAGTTTAACCTACCGTTTAGGATATCAAATTAGAAATAGTGCAGTAACAAACAATTTGATTAATGATTATAATAACGGAACTAACCAGTTTTTACAAGCAGGTTGTAAAGTTGACGTTAACTTATTTGAGAGTGTTGATTTTTCTGCAAAGTTCGATTATGACTTAGATCCTAATAACTCAACAAATTCAAATATTGAAATAGCAAGTAAACTTATATTTAAAGTAAACAAATGGTTAGATCTCGAAGCTAAATACAGCTATTTCTATGCAGGCTTACCAGTTACTGGCAAACTAGGACTCGACCAAAGGTTTTCAGTAAATTTGAAAATCAACTTTAACTAAACCATCAATTTAAACTTCCTTTACAACTACTTAATACAACGTTAACAACCAGAATTTTAATGTGTTTCAAACGTGAATTTTTACGGTTGATTTTTAGTACTTCAGAATTCAAGTATTGTTTTTCTTATTGTAATAATCCAAACTCAACGAAGCTGTAATATCTCACTTTTTCCTTCCCAAAATCACTTCATACTTCCACAACCTTTTCTTAAAGGCTTGATACTGGTAATTTGCTCCATAAGTATTCTTTATAGTGATTTCATTGCCGTAATTCTTACCAAACAAACCCCAAAACTTTCGAATGAAAATTGCGGACAAAGCATAACGATAAAGCAACTTGGCCGATTTAGCAATTTTGGCAGAATAGTCTTGAATTTCAATATTTAAAAATCCAATTTCGTCCATGTGTTTCTTGATTGCTGGAGTATATCCAATACTATTTACCGCCCAATTGTTCAACCAATTCGAAAGTAGTTTGGCATCCTTTGAAGCGTTGTTTTCTTTAGCCAAAAAACCATCAGCAATGATGATTCGTCCTCCAGGTTTTAGCAAACGATACATTTCAGAGAGCAATCGTTTTGGTTCTGTCGAATGGCAAAAACTCTCTGTAAACCAAATCACATCAAAGCTCTCGTCTGCAAATGGAGTTTCATGAAAATCAACAGCTTGGAAATTGCACAACTCCTCTACTCCATTTTTACTGGCAAATTCCTGCGCTTTATCTACTTGTTGATCGCTAAGCGTAATTCCAGTAACTGAACAACCAATTGTTTTTGCAAGGTAAATTGAGCTTCCCCCAACCCCACAACCTGCATCCAATATCGCGTCTCCTCGTTGAATGCCCGCAAGTTGAGCGAGAACCTCGTTTTCTTTAACCAACGCCTGTCTTAGGGATGTTACACCCGATTCCCAAAAACCATAATGTAATGCCAGGCAATCGTCTAAGTGCCAAACGTCTTGATAAGAAACTTGGGCAACATCATAATACTCAACTATTCCCTTCTTATCAATCAAGCCGTTTCAATTAGATTAGGCTAATCCTTCTATTTCAAGCTTAATTGCAGACTTTGTAGCTTCTGAGACAGGAACTAATGGCAACCGCACAAAATCGCCGCAAATACCTTTTGTTTCCAATGCTGCTTTAACACCGCCAGGGTTTCCTTCGACAAATAGTAAATCAATCAAGTCTAATAATCGAATGTGCAGCGCTGCAGCGCTTTTATAATCCCCTTTGATTGCATCATGAGTCAGTTTGCCAAAGTCTTTTGGAATAGCGTTTCCAATTACTGAAATAACACCATCACCACCAATAGAAATATGTGGTGTAACTAACGGGTCATCTCCTGAAATAACTGCAAACCCCTCTGGTTTTCCTTTTATTATTTGTGCAACTTGACCCAAGTCTCCACTTGCCTCTTTTACGGCAATCACGTTATCAAAATCATGTGCCAATCGCAAGGTCGTTGCAGCACTCATGTTAGAAGCTGTTCTTCCTGGAACATTGTACAGAATGATATCTACCGGGCAATTTTCACTCAACGCCTTGTAATGCTGATAAATTCCTTCTTGCGTAGGTTTGTTGTAGTATGGACTTGCCGATAGAATGGCGTCAACACCAGTAAAATCAAAGGACTTAAATCCATCAATTACAGCTTGAGTGTTGTTTCCGCCTTGACCAAATACCAGCGGCAAACGACTGGCATTAATTTTCTTTACATGTTCTAAAACATCTTGTTGCTCAGACTGGTTCATGGTTGCTGGTTCACCTGTGGTTCCTTGAACAACTAAAAAATCAACCCCACCATCTACTAAATGATTTGTCAATGCTGTTAAGCCGTCAAAATCTACTCTACCATTCTTTAAAAACGGTGTTACCATCGCTATTCCTAATCCGCCGAATTTATGCTGCATTTTTTCCTTTTTTAATCATGTTTATATACTTCACCAATTGCTCAGTAATACGATCAATTTCTACTGGATCCTTTGACTGAATCATTAAGTTCAATACTTCTCTATTCCATGGCTGATCCACACCTACCTTTAAAGTAGCATTAGACAAGGCAGTTAACAACTGAAGCGGAAGCACTGGTGCAGTTGTTAAATCAATCAATAAATCACACACTCCAATCGACATTTGTCTGGGTCGGAAGTACCAGTTCAAATCGTTTCGATACATCGTTTCTAATTGTTCAATGGGCAGCGTAGTGTTGTCGTTTGGCTTTTTAGCGTAAGAAACAAAGTGAATATTCATCGCAGAATTTGCTGCTTCTAAGATCTTTACAGTATCGTGCACTTTTCCTACATTCAAAGCAGCCTCATCAATCACAACAACGCATTTTCTTATGGCATCAAAAGAAAGAGTGTCGATCTTTTTTGGACGTAATATGGCTTTTTTTAAAAACCTTTTACCATAAGCTGTTCGTAATTGTTCGAGCATGTGTCAAAAGTAAAATTTGAAAGTGAAAAAATGACCTTAAAAAATTGATCTCTTTAGCCAAAATGCCAGAATCGTTGTAAAAAAGATTTTAACCCTGCAGTTGGAGCTGTATTTTCTTCCTCTTTTAGGAATTCTATAATGTCCATACCATAAGCTTTCAAATCGCCTTTTACCGTCAGTAAGGCAGGAAGAATGAAAAGATCCATTGGTGCCTTATCGCCTTTATCCAAGTTTTTTATATCGAGTTTTAAACCCAATTCTACTATCGTTTTTTGAACCTTCTGACAGTCGTGACAATTTTCACCAATAAATAGTTGATACTTCATTATTATTGATTGATTTTGCTCACTTCGGCTTCCAATTCTTTGGTATCGTGAACTAGCACGCTTTTGCGATCAAAATTGATTAATTCCATTTCTCGCAATTCATTCAAAACAATCGTCACAGTTTGTCTAGACGTTGCTGTAAGGTTAGCGATATCTTGATGGGTTAGGTCGTGTTTAAACTTCAAACCGTAACCTATTGCCGTTCCTTTTTCCTGCGCATTAGTAAGAATAAATTCCAAGATGCGTTGCCGCGCATCTTTAAAAACCAATGATTCTAATCTTCTTTCAATTTTCTGCAACCGATCACCTATAGTTTTGGTTATCTCAAAATTTAATTTTGGACTGGTCAATAAAATCTCTTTCATTTCCTCTACTCCAATCGCACAAAACCGAACATCAGCAGTCAAAGCTTGAGCAAAGTCTTTTCGCTTTTCCTGCCCAATTATCGAAAGCTCACCAAAAATTTCTCCGGGTTCCAATATGGTTTTAATGATTTCTTTTCCATCATCACTGTACGTTCCAATCTTAACCTTTCCCTTTTTCAATAAAAAAACGACCTTGGATGGATCGTCAGGAAAGTAAATATACTTTCCCTTATCCATAGTTCTCATGCTAGTATGGTCGTCTATACGCTGCAAGTCTTCAGGGGTTAAATCCCTAAAAATATTGATCTGCTCTAAATGCCAAAGTTTACTTTCTGCTGAAGCCATACTATTAAAATGAATTCTGAAAGGTACTGATTTTCTACACCTCAAATTCAATGGTTTTCACCAAAAAACTTTGAATTGAATGCTATAATTTAGGCAATCGAAATTTGGAAAACATCACAACACAATATTATGAAGTTAGGAAACTATGTTTTAGGCAGTTGGCAAGAAGGAAACGATGCCGGAAAGCCACTTTTTAATGCAATTAACGGAGAACAAATTGCGCTGGCGACAAGTGCTGGGTTAAATTTTGGAGATATTTTAGACTACGGTCGAACAAAAGGCGGTCCTTCATTACGAAAAATGACCTTCCAAGAAAGAGGACTAATGCTAAAGGCATTAGCACTTCACTTGATGTCAAAAAAGAAATCTTATTACGATTTAAGCTGGGCGACAGGCGCCACCAAGGTCGATTCTTGGATTGATATTGAAGGCGGAATTGGAAACTTATTTGCAAATGCTAGTTTAAGAAAACAATTTCCAGATTTACCATATTACGTCGATGGAGAAACTACTCCGCTTAGCAAAGGCGGTTCATTCATTGGGCACCATATTATGGTTCCAAAGCAAGGAATAGCGGTTCATATCAACGCATTCAACTTCCCTGTTTGGGGCATGTTAGAAAAAATTGCGGTGAATCTTATGGCTGGAGTTCCAGCTGTTGTTAAGCCAGCAACGATTACCTGTTTCCTTACCGAGCTGGTAGTGAAAGACATTGTAGCATCAGGTATTCTTCCTGAGGGTTCTTTGCAATTGATTTGTGGTTCGGCAAATGGCATTCTTGATCATGCAGAATCTGAAGATGTAATCACATTCACAGGATCAGCCACTACAGGAAAAATGTTGAAGTCTCATCCTCGAATTATTGATAAAGCGATTCCATTTAATATGGAAGCGGATTCATTGAATTGTTCAGTGCTTGGAGAAGATGCAAAACCCGGAACAGTTGAATTTGACCTTTTCATTAAAGAAGTTCGAAAGGAAATGACCGTAAAAGCAGGCCAAAAATGTACTGCAATTCGTAGAATAATTGTCCCAGAAAGCTTAGTGGAAGATGTGCAAATTGCATTGGGAAAAGCATTGGCAAAAACTACATTGGGTGATCCTCAAGTTGAAGGTGTTCGAATGGGCGCATTGGCTGGAGAAGCACAAGTAAAAGAAGTAAAAGAACGTGTAATTCAATTATCTGAAAGTCAAGAAATTGTATACGGTGACTTAAACCAATTTGACGTCATGGGAGCCGATAAAGAAAAGGGTGCATTTATGGCTCCAATTCTTTTTAGAAACGACGATCCGTTTAACAAAACAGACGTACATGAAATGGAAGCCTTTGGACCTGTTTCAACCATACTACCCTACAAGAACATGGACGAAGCAATTCGCCTTGCTCAAATGGGAAAAGGTTCGTTGGTTTCTTCTATCGTAACTGCCAATGATGATTTGGCTAGAGAATACGTTATCGGTGCCGCAAACATGCACGGTAGAATATTGGTGTTGAATGCTGATTGTGCTGCAGAAAGCACGGGACACGGTTCTCCAATGCCATTACTAACACATGGCGGACCAGGAAGAGCTGGTGGTGGTGAAGAAATGGGTGGAAAACGTGGTGTATTGCATTACATGCAACGAACTGCAATTCAAGGCTCACCTACTACCCTAACCAACATTACTCAACAATATCAAGTTGGTGCTAAGTTCTTGGATCCAGGAAAGCACGTTTTCAGAAAGCATTTTGAAGAATTACTTGTTGGTGAAACTGTAATTACTGCCAAAAGAACGATTACGGAAAGTGACATTGTAAACTTTGCCAATGTAAGTTGGGATCATTTCTATGCGCATACCGACGTAACTTCATTGGACGAAACCATTTTTGAAGACCGCGTAGCTCACGGCTACTTTATTCTATCCGCAGCGGCTGGACTATTTGTAGATCCTGCTAAAGGACCTGTTCTTTTGAATTATGGTTTAGAAGAATGTCGATTTGTGAAACCCGTTTATGCTGGAGCTACAATTGGCGTGAAATTCACGGTAAAAGAAAAAATAGATCAAGAAAAGCGCAGCGAAGATGACATTGCGAAGGGTATTGTGAAGTTCTTAGTAGACGTTTATGACGAAACTGGAGAAACTGTTGCTATTGCTACCATTTTGACCATGGTTAAGAAAATTGATCAAAGTAAATAAAGGTTAATCAAAACCTATAATCCTTATCGTTATGCTGAGTTTATTTCAGCATCTCTTCTCATTAATAAAAGCGAGATTCTGAAACGAGTTCAGAATGACGTTAAAAAGTATAATACAAACAAAAATGAACGAAGCAGTTAATCAAGGCTCAGTCGAATTAACAGTAAAAGCCGGAATTGGAACTATCGATTTTTTTCATCCATTAAGCAACAGCTTGCCTGGGAAAATATTAGGAAAACTTGCAGATACCATTACCGAAGCTGGAACAAGAGAAGATATTTCGGTCATCATTCTAAAGTCCGCAGGTGAAAGAGCCTTCTGTGCGGGTGCTTCTTTTGATGAACTTATTTCTATCGACGATTTAGAAACTGGGAAAGTTTTTTTCTCTGGTTTTGCCAACGTAATTAATGCCGCGCGTAAATGTCCAAAATTCATAATTGGCCGTGTGCAAGGTAAAGCTGTTGGAGGAGGAGTTGGAATGGCAAGTGCTGTAGATTTTTGTTACGCTACAAAATTTGCTGCTGTTAAACTGAGTGAGCTTGCAGTTGGAATCGGACCCTTTGTGGTTGGACCAGCGGTGGAGCGTAAAGTCGGAACTAGTGCTATGAGCATGTTGGCAATTAATGCAACGGAGTTCTATTCTGCCGAGTGGGCAAAACAACAAGGGTTATACGCTGAACTATTTGATTCGATCGATGACCTTGATACAGGAATTGAAGAGTTGGCAGTAAAGCTTTCTAAATCGAATCCTGAAGCTATGCAAATGCTCAAAAAAGTTTTTTGGGAAGGAACAGAACACTGGGACACCCTTTTAGCAGATAGAGCAGCTATGAGCGGGAAATTGGTTTTGAGTGCCTTCACACGTAACGCGATCAACGCATTTAAAAAGAAATAGAAATGACACGAATCCTAATGGTTTGTTTGGGCAATATTTGCCGTTCTCCCCTGGCAGAAGGCATAATGCGTAAAAACATTGAAGCTGCTGGACTAGATGCCATGGTTGATAGCTCTGGAACTGCTCATTTTCATATTGGGCAATCTCCAGATCCAAGAAGTATTGAGTCTGGCAAAAAACATGGAATTGACATTACAACATTAAGAGGTCGACAGTTTGTGGTTGCAGATTATGACAACTTCGATTTGATATATGTCATGGACAACAGCAACTACAAAAACGTTTTGTCACTGGCACGTGGCGAAGATGATAAAGCAAAAGTTGAACTGCTTTTGAATGTTTCCAATCCGGATCAATTCTTAGATGTTCCAGACCCCTACTTTGGCGGCGAACAAGGGTTTGAGAATGTCTACCAAATGATAAATGAAGCTTGCGCTAAAATCGCTGATAATTTAAAAAAATGAGTAACGGAAAACTATTTCTTATCCCTTGCGGACTCGGTGGACAAAACGAATCTGAGATTCTACCAGCAGAAACTATTCAAGCTACTCATTTACTAACTGAGTTTATTGTTGAGAAGGAAAAAACAGCGAGGCATTTTCTAAAACGAATTGGCTATCCCCATTCTTTGAATGATTTGATTCTTCATCCATTAAACAAACATTCCGACCAGCATGCCACTCCTACTTATTTGAATAGTGCTTTAGAGGGAAAAAACATTGGGCTTATTTCAGAGGCAGGTTGTCCTGCGGTTGCTGATCCAGGAGCCGTTGTAGTTGAGTTAGCTCACGAAAAAAACATTGAAGTTGTTCCATTGATTGGGCCTTCCTCTATTCTACTGGGATTAATGGCATCGGGTAAAAGTGGGCAGTCATTTGTTTTTCACGGGTATTTGCCAAAAGACAAATCCGAACGCGTTCAAAAGATTAGACAAATGGAATCTGCTTCCAAACGAGATCAAACTCAAATTTTTATGGAAACACCATTTCGAAATAATGATTTACTAACAGATTTGATGAATACATTGAATGGCTCTACACAATTGACAATTGCGTGCAATTTGGCTACAAGCAAACAACGAATAACTAGTAAGCCCATGGAGTTCTTTAAAACAAATCCTATTAATTTATCCAAACAGCCTACAGTCTTCTATTTGTAATCTGAGATTAGTTCAAACTCAATCCTATCCTTAATTGCTCCATTCAATCGAATTGAAATGGCATGTTTACCCGGGTAATGTTTGCGAGTGCTTAACTCCTGAAAGGAATGTTTTTCAGAAAACTCTTTTGAAGATGCTGCTCCCAATTCGAACTCTGAAATTTGAAAAACCTTTTTAGCTGAGCCTCTCTTCTTTTTAAAGTCGATGACATATTCCACTCTAATTTTCTGAAGAACATCAGAACTATTTTCCAAATTAAAGTTGAACTGAAAAGCCTCACCCATTTTAGGGCTGGTTTTTGAAATGCTGAATGCTCCAACCAAAAGACTAGAAGGCTTGCCATACCCGAACAGCTCAAGCGCTTTTGGATGTGGTTTTTTTAATAAGGATCGCAACGCATGTTTGATAATCCAATCGGTATATTTTTGATGTTCTTTCTGCCACCGAGCTGCAATTTCTAATACCAAATCCGAATGATCTTTTGAAATATCATTTAAATTATTCGCCACACTTTTTCGAACGTAAAGACTGTCATCATTTCTGAGGTTTTCTAAAATTGGAAGAATTAAACTCGGGTCTTTAATGAAATCGGGTAAATTACCGCCCCAAGGCAATCTAGGGCGACTTCCTTCGCTTGAAAAACGACGCAAATGCTCATTCTTATGTTTGCTCCACTTCAACATCTGCCCCATTGTTTTATCCGGATATGCCTTCAAAAATGGCCGAATAGCGAATTCTCCAGTAGAATATTGCGTCAAATGCTCCAAAGCCCGCAGCGATCGATCATAATGCTCCAGACCAAAAAGCTTTATGTATGCCGGGAATATGATTTGCTCAAATCCTGAGGGAAGATTAGGTGCTGCTTTCTCTAGTCCTTCTACAATTTCATCAAATGAGCCCTTGGTCGCCAGTTGAATGGATTCAGCTACATGGTGAATTCTATCCATCAACTGTCGCTGCTCCCATGCTTTTGTTAGAATTAAGTTTTTGAATTTCGTTGAATCAAATCCCTTTAACTGCTTTTCCAGTTCAGAAGCATAAGCTTCAATTACAGTTTTATTGACGAAATTTTTTAACGGCTCCACTACTCCTTTATGATTTTGGTTTTGAATACTTCACCAGCTCCAATTAGCTCTAAAAAGTAAACTCCATTTTCAAGAGTAGAAATATCAAATTTCGACTGAACCTTACTTTCAAGAATCAACTTTCCAGCAATATCGATTACCTGAATCGTATGAAATTGAGACAAGTTTCCATGCAATTCAACAAGGCCATTGCTTGGATTTGGAAATACTATGATATCGGTTTTATCCACCGTATTCCAAATTGCTGCAGGCTGCAAAGAAGTAACCGCTACATTATCAATATATAGGTTATTGCCAAAATCATTGATTCCTACAAATCGAATCTGAATGTATTCAGCACCGTCGTAATCTGACAAATCTATAGTTGCACTTTTCCATTCATTTGATTTGGGAACAAACAATATATTAGTATCAGGAACTGTTGAAAGAGCAGCTCCTTTTTTACTCCAAACTGACGTCCAATTTGAATTGCAAATGGTTGTTACCTCTATAGAAAGAGAATCCATTAAAAACTGACTGCTTTTAGATGTGTATGCATAATCAAACGACATCTGCAATTTGGAAGATCCATTTATCATGAGCTTTGGTGAAATCAAAAAATCCTGTTGTTTGTTTCGTTGATTCATAGTGTTAAACTCCAGTTGTAAAGCTTCATTTCTCAATTTATTCTCATCCTTCCAAACTCTCACACTCCATGTAGGATCATTATCTGGATTGTCAATGAGCCACTTTTCTGTCTTATTTGAAAAATCATCTGTGAATGGTAGCTCCGTCTCCCATACTCTTTGATATCTTCCATAGGCAATGTTATTGAATGGGTTGTCCTTTATGCTTAAAGAACCTATTTCGGCGTAGAACTCATTTCGAACACTCAACGTAAAAGAGATTTTTATTTTAAGACTATCTTTTGGCTGGATGTCTGAACTAATTCTGTAAGAATTATTCCCTCCAGTTCGCGGCGATATAAGAAATAGAAATGTATCCTTATCAATAACGAAATCACTGTGATTAATAATTCTAAACTCCGCTTCTATTTCATTCGAACAACTAATACCCGATTCTGAAATAGAAATCAATTCGATACTAACATCTTGAGAATAATCCAGTGGCGCGCTAACAGTATTTCTTGCAGACAACCACAAAAACGCACTATCCACGTCAATCATTCCATTTCCATAAGCGATATCCTCTCCAACCGGACCCAAATCAATCGCCGTTTTATAGATTGCTTCTAAGATATCTTGACCCGGCAACGTCGGAAAAGCTTCTTTTAATAACAGTACTGCTCCTGAAACATGCGGCCCTGCCATTGACGTTCCTTGGTAGTTGGCATAACTATCGGTTCCAATTGCAGAACGCACATTAACACCTGGAGCTACCACTTCAGGCTTAATACTATCAATGCCATTATCCTTGCAATAACTCGGACCCCTGCTGCTAAAACCAGCTATAGGATATGCGGGATCATCGCCATTAATGGCTCCAACAGTAAATACTAAATACGGATTTTTTGTGATTGTTGCTGGCGAACCAATTGTTCCAACACCGGGTCCAGCATTTCCCGCACTCCAAACAACAGCCATTCCAGCCAACTGACATGCAGCAACTGCATCACCAAACGGATTAGTACAAACTCCTTCCGCAGTATCGGTTGGATGGCCCCATGAATTATTGATTACATCTGGATGCTTATAATTTCTGGGAAACCAATCATCGGGATCCAACACCCATTGATAAGCCCTTACAATAGAATACAATCCTTTTATTTGACTGGCCTGAGAGGCAATTGGATCTGCAGCCATAAACGTTGCGTCAAAAGCAACACCGACAGTATCGTTATTTTTCGGGTCTAATCCCAAAACCGTCCCAGTAACATGAGTTCCGTGACTGTTTCCTTTATCCAACGGACTTGGACTATCAAATCCATACCAGCTGTATTTTAAATTATCTCTATTCCCTACCCATGCATCTGAAATTGAAGGGTGCGTAGGCCAAACCCCCGTATCAACAATCAAGGCTTTTCTGCCTTTCCCTGTATATCCTCTAGCCCACATTTTATGTGCATTAATCGCTCTTAAGCCAGGCTCTGCTGCATTAATTGCGTCTTTCTCATTGGTAGGTTGTTCCATTTCTACATCTTCAATAGTAACTTGATGTTCGGTCGTTAATTCCATCCAACGTACCCTGTGGTTTCTAGCTAAATCCAACACATCATTTCTATCTAATTCAACGATAATTGAATTTCCTAACCAAAAACCCTCTTTTATTTTACTCCCGTCTAGCGATTTCAACAATTGATTTAAAGCGCTTTTGTACAATTCTTTCGATGCTTTTATCACCGCCCGCGCTCGTTCACAATTGGTGTAGTTTTTAGTTCTAAAATCTTTATCCAAAGCTTCGAGGTCCAATTGAGCATCAAATTGCAACCACACTTCTTTTGTTTGAGTATCTGAGTTACTCCTTTCAGCAACTTGTGCCCAGTTATTGAGTTTTAGGCTCATTTTGTCTTGAGCAGAAAGCATAAGAGCGGACAAACAGGAAAGAAAAATGAATAGAACTAGGCGTACTCTTAACATAATGTATTGTATAAAGATGTATTCGAATCGAACGTTAAAAGTAAGGGTATTCTACCTTTGATTTTGACGAAAAACAGACACAAATGGCAAACGATAGCATCACCGAATCTTCATCAAATCACCATAATCTCGAAAACCTTTCTATTCGAGACTTAATCGCAGGGATTAATCAAGAAGATCAAACGGTTCCTAATGCTATTGCAAATGAACTGGATTCTATTGAAGCCCTAATTGCTAGATCCAGCGAACAACTTAAAAAAGGGGGCCGCTTGTTTTACATGGGAGCTGGAACAAGCGGAAGGCTTGGCATTGTAGACGCATCAGAATGTCCTCCTACTTTTGGAGTTGACCCTGATTTAGTCATCGGAATCATCGCAGGTGGAGATATCGCTATTCGAACAGCGGTTGAATTTGCAGAAGACGATACCGAACAAGGCTGGAAGGATTTAAATCAATACAACATCAATTCAAACGACTTTGTGATTGGTATTGCGGCAAGTGGCTCTACTCCTTACGTTATTGGAGCATTAAAAACATGTCAAGAAAACAACATTCCAACAGGTTGCATTACCTGTAATCCGAATTCTTCGTTGAGTCAAGTTTCAGATTATCCGATTGCGGTAGTTGTTGGACCTGAATTCGTTACGGGTAGCACACGCATGAAATCTGGAACTGCTCAGAAATTAGTATTGAATATGATTTCTACTGCTTGCATGATTCAGCTTGGCCGAGTAAAAGGCAACCGCATGGTGGACATGCAGCTCAGCAACGATAAACTCGTCGATCGCGGAACCAAAATGATTATGGAAGGTTTAGGAATTGAATATGCAGTTGCTAAGGATTTATTGGAAAAGCATGGCAGCGTTCGAGAAGCAATTTCTCAAGGGAGCAGATAATTAACTAAGCTTTCACTTCATTCAAACAACACGAAATAACCAGAAATAATATAAAGAGTCCATGAAGAGCGCGAAGTAATTTGGCTACAGATCAGAAAATTCTCTTTGTGAACTTTGCGAAGCCTCTGAGAACTTTGCAGTCAATATTTTAACACCATTTTACCACGCACAATCAAACCCTTTACTCTACATTTGAAATTCAGACTTTAGGGGTGTCGATGTATCGACTGAGAAATACTCTTAATACTTGATTCGGTTAGTACCGGCGGAGGGAAAAGTCATACATGCTGCTGCATTCGTGGCTTCTCTTCCTGAAATAACTTAAGAATATATGGAGGTAATTGTAAACAATTCTGCAACACAAGTACACAACGAAAGTTCACTCTCAGAATTGATAAGTACGTTGAATCTGATAGAACAAAAAGGAATTGCAATTGCCTTAAACAATAAAGTGGTTACTAAAACTAAATGGGAATCCACTACCCTTTCAGAAAAGGACAAAATCACGATTATTAAAGCTACTCAAGGAGGATAAAATTATGAAGAAAGACAATGCACCAAAGGAAGATGTAATCAGTAGAGTGCCATTTCCAAGTTCTAAAAAAGTTTTTGTAACAGGCGAATTATACGATTTAAAAGTAGCAATGCGTGAAGTATCATTAGAAGATACAACCGATACTTTTAACGGTAAAACGACGACTAACGCTCCGGTGACAATTTATGACACAAGTGGGCCTTACACTGACCCTACAGCTGATATAGATATTAAAAAAGGGTTGCCAGCTTTAAGAGATGAATGGATTCGAAATCGTGGAGATGTAGAGGAACTAAATAATCAGACTTCTGAATACGGTCGTGAGCGTTTTGAGGATACTTCATTGGATCATTTGCGCTTTGAGCACATAAAGAAGCCTTTGCGTGCTAAAAAAGGTAAAAACGTCTCGCAACTGCATTATGCGAGAAAAGGAATCATTACTGCAGAGATGGAATACATTGCGATTCGTGAAAACCAACGGATTGACGAGGTTACAGAAATGAAAATGCAGCACCCTGGTCAAAGTTTTGGCGCTAACACTCCAAAGGGGAGTATTACTCCGGAATTTGTCCGTGACGAAATTGCTGCTGGACGTGCAATCATTCCAAACAACATCAATCACCCTGAAAGTGAGCCGATGATTATTGGTCGTAATTTCTTGGTAAAAATCAATGCCAACATCGGAAACTCTGCCGTTTCCTCAACTATTGAAGAAGAAGTGGAGAAAGCTGTCTGGGCCTGTCGCTGGGGCGCTGATAATATTATGGACTTGAGTACGGGTGCAAATATTCACGAAACGCGCGAATGGATTCTCCGTAATTCTCCAGTTCCAATTGGAACTGTTCCGATTTATCAAGCACTTGAAAAAGTAAATGGTAAAGCTGAAAATTTAACTTGGGAATTGTATCGAGATACTTTGATTGAACAGGCTGAGCAAGGAGTTGATTACTTCACTATTCATGCAGGTGTTCTTTTAAGATATGTTCCATTAACTGCAAAACGTGTTACTGGTATTGTTTCTCGTGGAGGAGCAATAATGGCTAAATGGTGTTTAGCACATCATAAAGAGAGTTTCTTGTACACGCATTTCGAAGAAATCTGTGAAATCATGAAAGCTTATGATGTTGCCTTCTCATTAGGCGATGGACTAAGGCCAGGTTGTATAGCAGACGCAAATGATGCAGCCCAATTTGGTGAGTTAGAAACACTGGGCGAGTTGACTAAAATTGCATGGAAACACGATATACAAACGATGATTGAAGGACCAGGTCACGTGCCAATGCACATGATCAAGGAAAACATGGACAAACAATTAGAAGTTTGCGGAGAAGCTCCTTTTTACACATTAGGACCGTTGACTACTGATATTGCTCCAGGTTACGATCACATTACTTCAGCTATTGGTGCTGCGATGATTGGATGGTTTGGAACTGCGATGTTGTGTTATGTTACTCCAAAAGAACATTTAGGTTTACCGAATAAAAAAGACGTTAAGGATGGTGTAATTACTTATAAACTAGCTGCTCATGCTGCTGATTTAGCGAAAGGACACCCCGGATCTCAGCATAGAGATAATGCATTGAGTAAGGCTCGATTCGAATTCCGTTGGGCAGATCAATTCAACTTGTCATTAGATCCAGATACAGCAAGAGAATATCACGATGAAACGCTTCCTGCTGAAGGCGCTAAAATCGCCCATTTCTGTTCAATGTGTGGTCCTCATTTCTGCAGTATGAAGATTACTCAAGATGTGAGAAAATACGCAGCTGAAAGAGGATTAGAAGAAGGAACTGAAGTATTGGAAGAAGGAATGGCTGAGATGAGCGAAACCTTCAAGAAAGAAGGAAGTAAACTTTATTTATAATGACATGCCTTTTGAAGTAGCTGTTTTCTCTCCTGAAAAGGATTACCCAAATGAGTTAGAACTGGTTTTGGATTTATTCAAAGCTGGCTTGAAACGTTTTCATTTGCGTAAACCGCATTCAGATATAAAGTCAATACGCAATTACCTTTCCTCTATTCCTAAAGCTTATAGAGAAAGGGTTTTTGTGCATTACAACAGAAAATTAGCTGAAGAATTCGGGTGTAAACTGCATCTACAATATAAATTGGCTGTGATTCAAGGCAAAGTTCAACACTGCGATTCAGTCTCTATTCATAGCTTAGAAGAGTTTGAGCAAATTAATGGGCACATAAAGTCTTGTACTTTGAGTCCTATATTCAAAAGCATTTCAAAAGAGAATTATGCTGCAAACCCAGCGTTGGATAGGATTCCAAGAAAGCGCGAAACAGCTATTCTTGCTTTGGGTGGCGTTGATGCTCATACAATGATTAAATCTATAGAATTAGGTTTTAATGGCGCTGCTTGTCTAGGAGCAATTTGGCACTCTGAAGGAGAACCACTTGAAAATTTCCAGAAAATTCAATCTGCAATTCAATTAGAAATAGTCGAATGATGAAACCTGCAAGACCACATGTATTGACTATCGGCGGATTTGATCCTACTGGCGGCGCTGGAGTTTTGGCAGACATTAAAACTGCTGAACGACTGCGATGCTATGGAATGTCCGTTTTAACCGCGAATACCGTTCAAAGAGAAGACAAGGTATTGTCTGTAAATTGGTTGTCCCACGCATATATCAAAGAGCAATGTGACGCTCTAAAGCAGGTTGATTTTAAGGCTATTAAAATTGGCATTGTTCAAAACGTTGAAATGCTTTCTGCAATACTGGAAATGACAGCGGAATATTGGCCAAAAGCAACAACAATTTGGGACCCAGTTGTAAAGGCGAGCGACGACACTACCTTCTTTGATTTTGATTCAAATGTTGATTTCAAAAATATTCTATCAAAAGTTGATATGATTACACCTAACTCACACGAATTGAGTTATTTATCAAATAAAGAAAATACAGAAGAGGGCTTGTCAGAATTATCGAAATCAACACAGATTTACCTGACAGGTGGGCATAATGAAGAGCGGATTGGAGTGGATTATTTTGCAGACAAAAAAGGCACCAAGAAACTCAATCCAAAAGCAGGTACTTACTCCGAAAAACACGGATCTGGTTGTGTACTTTCAACCGCATTAGCCTGTAATATAGCATTAGATTTTCCAATGCATTTGGCTCTTTTAAAAAGCAAACGATATATAGAAAAGGTATTGGGTAGCAACAAGACGCTCCTAGCCTATCACTATCAATAATATTTAATGTTTAAAAACCTACAATTTATAACCCACTCAGACGATCCTGAAGTTCAGCTGGAGCAAGTCCGAAAGGCTTGTGAATCAGGTGTTGAATGGATTCAAGTGCGGATAAAAGCACATAGTAAAGAAGATGTTAAGGATTTAGCCACAGAAGCTAGAATAATTACTTCCAAGTTTGGCGTGATGCTTTGTATAAACGACCATTTAGATATTGCATTACAATGTAAAGCTGATGCTTGTCATCTAGGCAAGGGAGATATGCCAATTGCCTCTGCAAAAGCATTGACTGAAGGTAAAGTATTGATTGGAGCCACTTGCAATACCATTGAAGATATTTACGCGGCTTACAAAGCTGGCGCAGATTATATTGGCTTGGGTCCTTATCGTTTTACGACAACCAAGGAAAAGCTAAGCCCACAGCTAGGTATCGATGGCTATAAATCGATTATAGATCAAATGGCTGTAAAAAACATCACTACCCCTATTGTTGCAATTGGCGGAATTGAAGTGGAAGATATTAAATCAATACTAACAACTGGAGTGCAAGGAATTGCCATTTCCAATGCACTAATTAACGCTGAAAATTGGAAAGAACAGGTTGCTTTTTTTCAAAATGAATTAACGACTACTAAGGAAAAATCGAATGTTGCAAATAGCTGATAAACAATTTCATAGCCGATTATTTACTGGGACAGGTAAATTCAGATCTTCTGAATTAATGGGAGAAGCAATAACTGCTTCAGGCTCTGAGTTAGTTACAGTAGCACTTAAACGTGTCGATCTAAATAACGGACAAGATGCAATGCTCCAGCATTTATCTGCCAATCACATTTCCTTGCTACCAAACACTTCTGGAGTAAGAAACGCTAAAGAAGCCATCTTCGCTGCTGAATTAGCTCGTGAAGCGTTAGAAACCAATTGGATCAAATTAGAAATACACCCTGATCCTAAATATTTACTTCCAGATCCTATTGAAACACTTTTGGCGGCTGAAGAATTGGTCAAACTTGGCTTTATTGTTTTGCCGTATATTCATGCAGACCCTGTGTTGTGCAAGCGTCTAGAAGAAGTTGGAACTGCAGCTGTTATGCCATTAGGCGCACCTATCGGCAGCAACAAAGGACTGAGAACTTCGGATTTTCTTGAGATAATTATTGAACAAAGCAACGTACCAGTTATAGTTGACGCTGGTATTGGAGCTCCTTCTGATGCTGCAAAAGCAATGGAAATAGGTGCAGATGCGATTTTAGTAAACACAGCGATAGCTGTAGCCGATAATCCTGTTGAGATGGCCAAAGCTTTTAAATTAGCTACGCAAGCCGGAAGAATGGCTTTCGAAGCAAAACTTGGAGCGGTAAGTTCAGGAGCAAATGCAAGTAGCCCGTTAACATCATTTCTAGACGAATTATAACATGAGTTTCAAAACGCTTTTCAATACATACGACTGGGATACTACCAAAGCTTCTATTTATGGAAAAACGGATACTGATGTTGAACGTGCGTTGGGTAAAAACAAGCGAGACTTAGAAGATTTTAAGGCACTTATATCCCCTGCTGCTGCTCCTTATTTAGAGAAAATGGCAAAATTAAGTCATGAATTGACTCAAAAACGTTTTGGGAAAACCATTCAGATGTACCTTCCTATGTATTTATCGAATGAATGTCAAAACATTTGTACGTACTGTGGGTTTAGTTTTACCAACAAAATTCCTCGAAGAACACTTACCGATAAAGAGATTTTAGAAGAAGTTAAAGCAATCAAAGCATTAGGTTTTGATCATATTTTGCTGGTTGCCGGTGAAGCAAATACCAAAGTAGGAGTTGACTATTTCCAGAATGCATTAAAACTGATTCAACCTCACTTTTCTCACATATCTATTGAAGTGCAGCCACTAGACCAAAAAGAGTATGAGGAACTTATTCCTTGTGGACTGAATACCGTATTGGTTTATCAGGAGACTTACCATAAAGCTGAGTACAAAAAGCATCATCCAAAAGGTAAAAAATCGAATTTTGATTATCGTCTGGATACACCCGATCGTTTAGGGAAAGCAGGAGTGCATAAAATTGGTATTGGGAGCTTAATTGGATTGGAAGATTGGCGTGTAGATAGCTTTTTAACAGCCCTACACCTTGATTATTTAGAGCGAACTTATTGGCAAACTAAATACTCCATTTCATTCCCAAGATTGCGACCACACGAAGGAGAGTTACAGCCTAAAGTTGAAATATCTGATCGTGAATTGGTTCAACTCATTTGCGCATATCGTATCATGAATGAGGAAGTTGAGCTAAGCTTATCGACTAGAGAAGCACCTAAATTCAGAGACCACATCATTAAACTAGGCATTACAAGTACTAGCGCAGGCTCTAAGACTAACCCCGGTGGCTATGCAGTTGAACCTGAATCGCTGGAACAATTTGAAATAGACGATGCTCGAAGCCCAAAAGAAATTGCTGAAATGATTTCTAATGCAGGCTACGAAACGGTATGGAAAGATTGGGACTCGGCTTTATGGAATTCAAAACCAAGCGTTGAAGAACATGCTTAATTCTGCAGAAAAAGAGCGTTACGATAGACACCTTACACTTCCAGAGTTTGGCGAAAAAGCGCAACTTAAACTCAAAAATGCAAAGGTTTTGGTCGTTGGTGCTGGTGGATTAGGTTGCCCTGTGTTGCTTTATTTAGCTGCAGTCGGAGTTGGTTGCATTGGAATTATCGACGGAGATGTAGTTGATGTTTCCAACTTGCAGAGGCAAGTGCTATTCAATACTTCTGATATTGGAATCAATAAAGCAGAATTAGCAGCTATTCGACTGCAACTGCAAAACGATTTAATCAAAATAAAATCTTATCCCTTTTTACTGACCAATAACAACGCATTGGATTTATTCTCAGAATACGATGTGATCGTCGACGGTACAGACAATTTTGCAACTCGTTATTTGTGCAATGATGCTGCAGTAATGACTAAAAAACCACTGATTCACGGAAGCATTTTCAAGTTTGAAGGTCAGGTCAGTGTTTTCAATTATCAAAACGGTCCCACTTATCGGTGTTTGTTCCCAGAGCCTCCAAGTCCAGGAAGTGTGCCCTCATGCAGTGAAATAGGAGTGTTAGGCATTCTTCCCGGCATTATTGGAAACTACCAAGCATTAGAGACTATAAAGGTCATTACGGGTGTCGGAGAACCATTGAGCGGGAAGCTACTTTGCATTAATACACTGAATAACTCGCAACAAGTTCTAGAGTTTGAAAAGGATCCTGAGCATTCTAAAGTCGACCAACTGTTGGACAATTATGAGCATTTCTGTGGGTTAAATGCGTTGGTTAAAGAGATTAGTTATACTGCGGCAAAGCTTCTTCTTGATGCTCCAGATTATCAATTGATTGATGTTCGAGAGATGATCGAATATGAGAATTATAATATTGGTGGATTAAATCTCCCGCTTAGTACTTGGGATTTTGAGTTATCAAATCAATCAAAAACTCCTATTTTTATTTGTCAAAAAGGAATTCGGAGTAAAAACGCAGCCCAGCAATTTTCTGAAAACTTAAACCAACACTCGTATTCAATTGTTGGAGGGATTGAGGATATAAAAAATAATTGAGAATTAATACAACATACGCCAAACCAATTATTAGATGCCAGCGTTATTAGTAAAAACAAAGGTCTTTTGAAGAAATCTATTCTTAAAATTATTACAGTTCTATCTTTATCTGCAATTGGTTTAATCCATCTTAACTATTCCTCCAACCCTCCTATCGATCGTACTAATCGAACAGGTGCAAATTGTACCGGGTGCCATTCTGGATCTCTTAATCCAACCGGCGGAAGCATTTCGATTACTAGCCCTACCTCTTATTACCCTGGTAAAACATACACAATTACACTTGCCTTAACTGGAGGTACTGTTTATGGTTTTGAAATAACAACGGTTCAATCAACTAACATATCAACAGGAGCGGGTAGTTTTTCTGGAACTGGATTCAACACAACTACATCGGGAGGAAGACCTTATGCAAGACAAAGCTTAGCCTCTAGCACAAGTAGTTTTGCTATTACTTGGAAAGCTCCAGCAACTAATGTAGGCACTGTAGCTATATATGGAGCTGGTGTAGCTGCAAACTCAGATGGCGGTAATAGTGGAGATAAAACTTATGCTAGCACTAAAACTATCGCGGCACTTAATCTAATTACATTTTTAGCTGATAGTACCTCAATTTTATGTGGCGGAATTAATACTGGAAAAATCGTGATTAAAAACGTTACTGGTGGTGCTGGCGCTCCTTATTCCTATAAATGGAGCGGCTCTGCTTCAGTTGCTGATTCATTAGTTAACTTAGGTCCAGGAACATATTCTGTTACGGTTACTGATAAAGTAAATAACGAAGCAATAAAGACCGTTAAACTTAGTGCTCCAGCTGTAATTTCTAATACATTCACTGCCAGCGCTTCTATATGCGGAGATAGCACAGGTTGGGCTCTACCTTCAATTACTGGTGGAAAAATACCGTACTCAGTTTCTTGGCCTACTGGAGTTTCTATTTCTAACGATAGTGCAATAAACCTAAAAAGTGGTTCTTATATTGTAACAATAACGGACAAGAACGGATGTTCGATTATTGACACTGCAGAAATTAAAGAAAGCGGTTCTAATATTACTTTTTCTATTAATTCTAATCCCGAATTCTGCAACAATGGTTGGGGTGAAGCAATTGTTTCCAATATTACCAATGCAATTGGAACACCTTCATTTAATTGGAGTAATAATAAAACGGGAGCTTCAATTGATAGTTTAAGTGCTGGAATTTATTCAGTTACAATTTCAGATGGAAATGGCTGTACTTCCGCTCAATCTGTATCAGTAGCTAGTCAAAGCAATACTCTTGTTTTTACAACTTCAGAAGTTGATGACAAATGCAATCAATCAATTGGTTCCTCTCAGGTTATAAATCTAAGTGGTGGTATAGCTCCTTATGATTACCGCTGGAGTAACGGTTCCATTTCCGATAGCGCTTTAGGATTGACTAAAGGACGGTACTTTGTAACAGTTACAGATTCTATGCGATGCTCAGCAATTCGATTAGTTACAATTGAAGATGCCGTTTCTCCTACTCTATCGCTAAGTAAAACGGATTTATACTGCTTTGAAGATTCGAGCGGAAAAATAACTGGTAATGCCGCTGGCGGTTCTAAACCCTATCAATATGCTTGGTCAGACGGAACTAAAGACTCGATTGCAAATAACCTGATTGCGAATAAATCATATACACTAACAGTGACAGACGCAAACGGCTGTTTAGTTGTTGATTCCACTAATCTAACTCAACCTAGCAAACTAGAAATTGATACTTTGGTTCAAATTTCAAATAACGATAGCACCTGTGATGAATCGATTAGGATTGAAATAACTGGAGGAACTCCAGGATACGCCTATTCTTGGAGTACGGGTTCAACAGACTCCTTATTGTCTGGTTTATGTGCTGGAGATTACACATGCACAGTGTTCGATAAGAACGGTTGTTCGATAATTGGAACCATCACAGTTATTGATGCTGACTTAACAAACATCTATTCAAACACCATTCAAAATACAGCGGTTTATCCTAATCCTACTTCGAGTATAGTATTTCTTAAATCTAATGTGCCAATAGTTTCAATAAGCGTTTTGGGCTTAGCTGGTCAAATCGTTAAAACTAGATTAGGTCAAGATATTATTGAATGTGATTTGAGTGATTTAGATGAAGGTATTTACTTCCTTCATCTCACTAATTCTAAGGGCGAAAAAGAATTGCAAAGAATCGTAAAAGACTAATCAAATTTTAAATCAAGCTTAAAAGACAAGTTATCGGGCTGTTTTTTGCTCTACTCTCATTTAACCCCAAAGATATCTGCAATAATTTCTGTTAGATTTGAGCATCTCTAAATTGATAACCATGAAGAAATTATTTACCCTTCTATTAATTGCATGTTCATTCGCAACAGTTATAGCTCAAACGCAAGTAAAGTTTCATACCACGTTAGGTGATTTTATTGTTGAACTTAATGACACTCTTGCACCTATTACTGCTGGAAATTTTAAAAGTTTAGTTCAAGATAAATATTACGATGGCGTTACTTTTCACCGTGTAATCAACAACTTCATGATTCAAGGTGGAAACGGAGCTACAAAGCCAAATATTCAAGATGAATTTCACGTTGGATTAAGTAACACGACAGGAACTATTTCTATGGCGAATACTGGAGCAGTTAATTCTGGGAACACTCAATTTTTTATTAATCTAATTAACAACACTCGATTAGATTACAACAAAGCACCACTTTCCTCAAAACATCCTGTATTTGGAAAAGTAGTAGAAAACTTTAATGTAGTGCAGGCTATCGGAAGTGCACCCGTAAATGGCAGTGTACCAAGTCCAGCAATTTATATGGATAGTCTAAGACTTTATGCGTCACCTGGAGATACTACCAATAATGGTGGAGGTGTTTCAGTTTACGATTTCAACGCTCCTGCAAGCTCTGTTATAGAGGTATTTCCTAATCCAGTAACAAGTGAGTCGTTCATAAAAGTTAAGGCACACAGTAACACTATTAATTTTCGTTTAATTGATTTATTAGGAAATGAATTAGTGAAAAAAGAACTTGAGACTACTGACAAAGAGTTACTTATTGAATTGTACAGCTTAACTGCTGAAACATTACCCTCTGGAATTTATTTTTTAGAAGCTCAATCGGTAAATGTTAAAAGTACAATTCGCCTTGTAGTTCCATAACCTATCTCACAATCGTTATACTTCCTTGTGCTGTCTGTGGCTGGTTTTCGCATTCATCCCATTCAACTGTATAAATGTACTTACCAACTGGAAGTGGTCCTCCTTCATTTGAACCGTCCCACTCTTCTAAGTGATTACTACTTTCAAACACAATTCTACTCCACTGATCAATCACTTTAACATTGAAGTAGCTTTTTGGCCTTACATAGGTTCGCCAAGTTTCATTAAGGGCATCATTGTTCGGGGAAAACGCGGACGGTATAATAGCATCCGGATTTAACTCCTTGATTATTTCAATGTCATCTTGCCCCTCATTTCCACAATAATCTATCACATGAACACTATAAATACCAGGAACAGTAGTCTTGATAAATGCGGAAGAAGCACCTGTATTCCATTTATAACTTAACACTCCAGCTACTTTCTGACCTATCTCTAATTCTAAATTACTGCATAGAAACTGATCTTCTCCTAAATCTATAGACAACTCACTGATATATTGAATGGCAATTTCATCAATTGCTTCTCCACAAAAATTAGTAACGGTTACTTCATAGTTTCCTGCTTGTGTAATTATAAAATTGCTGTCTGTTGTTCCATCACTCCATTTGTATCTTGATTGTGGGAAAAATGCATTTATTTTTAAGCTATCGCCTTTACATAAAATGGTATCCTGTCCTAAATTCACCGCAGTACCAGAGACAAACACACGTGTTTTTCTGAAATCTGAAGCTGTGCATTCATTTTTATCTGTAACAGTTACTCTGAATAGGTCTTGATAACCTACTGTTATTGTTTTGGTGGTATCTCCTGTACTCCATTTATAGCGACTGTAAGCATTGTCGGGATCGGCATTAAACGTAGCTTGATCTCCATCACAAATACTCGTGTCTGGCCCAAGTTCAACTGGTTTTACTTTATAACTAAAAACCTCTACTGTATCTACCCAAGGACAGCCCGCAGTATCACGAGCAGTGTTCCAATATCTACCCTGTACAGAAAACTCTGCAGTTCTCGAAGATTGTCCGTCACTCCAATCGTATCGCTGATAATTGTGATTTGTAGTAACAAACGTTGAATCTCCATCACAAACGTATTTATCAGCTCCAAGATCTATAATTGGTCCTGAAGTGTAATTTGCTTTTCCTAATGCTCTAACCATACTCGGAGGATTAAAACTATAAGCTCTTATACAGACAACATTATAACCTATTCTTAAGTAACTCGCCACGTTAATAACGGTAAGTCTCCCTAAATTTTTTCTGCCTCCGACGTAAGTTCCATTTATCCAAACATCAAACTCATTGTCTGCAGATACCAGAAAATCATCGGCAGTAACACAAGAACTTCTAAGTTCGAATGCCTTACGAAAAAAAGCTGAATCACCAGCAGCGTTTGGAACCCACATAGAAGTAGATAATGGCGGCCACGTAGCACCACCCGGATTTTGAGCTGGAGCAATAGAGTTTGGCCAGGACGAATCGTCGAAGCTCGGGTTTAACCAACCTGGTGTTGCAGTTTCACTAGTCTTCCAGTTACCATCACTATTCAGGTCAAACTGCGCTTCAGATTCGCTCCAAACGAGTAGCCCAAAAAACAAAATGATATAAATTTTAATTAACTTCACTGAAATACAAAAATACGACTCAAATACTATGATATTAAGAAAGAGCACTGGTTTACTCACAGCCCTTTCTTAATATCTACTTGTGTTTAATGAACTTCCTTTACGGGTTTACGAAATACGAATTTACCATCAAATTCATCAAGAATAATATCATCCCCATCCTTTACCTGCCCAGAGAGAATACTACGCGACAATTCATTCATCACTTCTTTCTGGATCACCCGTTTTACTGGTCGAGCTCCGTACTGTGGATCGTAACCTAAATCTGCCAAATGATTAATAACTTCATCAGAAGCACTTAACGTTATGTTTTTGTTTTTCAACACCTTATCCAATCCTTTTAATTGAATTCGAATAATTTCCCGAATGTTATCTTTGGTAAGTGGAGTAAACATTATTGTTTCATCAATTCTATTTACAAACTCGGGTTTTAAGCTTTTTTTTACAAAGCCAAGCACATCCATTTTTGTGCGTTCAAACAATTCCTCATCAACTAAATCTGCTTTTTCAAAATTATCTCGAATTAGCTCACTCCCTAAATTTGAAGTCATAATGATTATTGTGTTCTTAAAATTTGCAACACGCCCTTTATTATCTGTTAATCGACCGTCATCTAGCACTTGCAATAAAATATTAAAAGCATCCGGGTGCGCTTTTTCGATTTCATCTAATAGTATCACAGAATATGGTTTTCTTCGAACTGCCTCGGTTAACTGACCACCTTCCTCATATCCAACATATCCCGGAGGCGCTCCAACGAGTCTACTTACTGCGTGACGTTCTTGATATTCACTCATATCAATTCGTGTAAGTGCTCCTTCATTATCGAATAAAAATTCAGCTAAAGCTTTTGCTAATTCAGTTTTTCCTACTCCTGTTGTTCCTAAAAACAAGAAGGAACCTAATGGCTTTTCAGTATCCGAAAGCCCTGCTCTACTTCTTCGCACAGCGTCCGAAACCGCACCAATTGCTTCTTCCTGACCAACAACTCGTTTGTGCAGCTCGTCTTCGAGGTGCAACAACTTCTCCGTTTCAGTTTGAACCATTTTTGAAACTGGAATTCCTGTCCATTTGGCTACAATTTCAGCTATATCCTCAGCATCAACCTCTTCTTTTAACATTTGTGAGCCACTCGCTTGTAGTTCTTCCAATTGCGCTTCAAACTTCTTCAAGCTTTCTTCTGCTTTCGAAAGCAATCCATATCGGATTTCCGCAACTTTACCAAAGTCGCCATCTCGCTCTGCTTGCTGGGCCTCAAACTTTAGTTGTTCAATGCTTTCTTTTACTTGCTGTGTGCCATCAATTACTTGTTTCTCGCCTTGCCACTTAGCTTTTAGCTGATCGCGCTGCTCAGATAAGTTAGCGATTTCTTCTCCAAGAAACTTGAGCTTTTTTTTGTCTCCTTCGCGTTTAATTCCTTCACGCTCAATCTCTAACTGACGAATTTTACGCTCAACTTCGTCCAATTCTTCTGGCATGGAATTTATTTGAATTTTCAGCTTTGCCGCTGCTTCATCAATCAAATCAATTGCCTTATCCGGTAAAAAACGATCAGATATATAACGTGTACTCAATTCAACTGCAGAGATAATTGCGCTGTCCTGAATCCTTACTTTGTGATGCGTTTCATATTTTTCTTTTAAGCCTCTAAGAATACTGATAGCGTCTTCCATATTCGGTTCATCTACCATCACCATTTGAAATCTGCGCTCTAAAGCTTTATCCTTCTCAAAGTATTTTTGATATTCATCGAGCGTCGTTGCTCCAATTGCTCTCAAATCTCCTCTTGCCAAAGCAGGCTTAAGAATATTTGCAGCATCCATTGCACCTTGACCTCCACCGGCTCCAACGAGCGTGTGGATTTCATCAATAAACAGCACCACAGTTCCGTTCGAATTGGTGACTTCCTTTACTACAGCTTTCAGTCGTTCTTCAAACTCACCTTTATACTTCGCTCCAGCAATCAACGCCCCCATATCCAAAGAATATAATTCCTTAGACTTTAGATTGTCCGGAACATCTCCAGAAACAATTCTATGAGCCAAGCCTTCTGCAATTGCAGTTTTACCTACACCAGGTTCTCCAACTAATATTGGATTGTTTTTGGTTCTTCGCGACAAAATCTGAAGTACTCGTCGTATCTCATCATCTCTTCCTATTACTGGATCTAATTTCCCCTTTTTGGCTTGAGCATTAAGGTTTACAGCGTATTTATTCAATGCGTTATAAGTCTCCTCTGCACTTTGACTGTTTCCAGTGCTGCCTTTTCGTAACTCATTAATTGCAGCATTTAAATCTTTACTGGATACACCATTATCCTTCATTAGTGTTGAAACCGTGGATTTCACCTCTAACAAACTCAACAACAAGTGCTCTACAGAAACGAACTCGTCTCCAAATGTTTTTAAATGGTTACTTGCTTTTGCAACAACCTGAGCAGATTCCTTGGAAAGGTAAATATCTCCTCCCTGAACCTTAGGATAGCTTTCTACTATTTTATCTAATGCCTGCACAAAAACGTTAAAATTGACTCCTAGTTTTTTGAATAAAAAAGGAGTTACGTTTTCATCAACTTGTAATATTCCTTTCATCAAATGGCCAGTCTCTACAGACTGATTATCGGCGGCCATTGCTATTTGCTGAGCCTGTTGAATTGCCTCTTGACTTTTTGTAGTTAAATTATTAGTATTCATATATTTACGTATCCTTACCTCATTAATTGATTGGTATTTTTATTTGTAATTTAGTCAAAGAAAGTACCAATGCATTTCAAGGATTATAAAGCGGAAATTATGACAGCTTAGAACGGATTTAGTAGACATTTTTTCCGAAAAACTCAACCTCAAAGTATGTAAAGCAGACACGAAGTGCTCAAAGGATTTGTTACCCAGTATATTTGAAGCATTCACACTTTGCGACCTTTTTGAAAATCTTAGAGACCTTTGTCGTTAAACTCCTGATACATTACCAAATAGTTAAGATCCTTCCAAATAGCGAAGGAAGATCTCAGAAAGTTTGCTAGTAATTCAATAGATTCTATTTTTACGTCATGGAATTTATACTCATCGGAGCTGTGGCACTTCTCGCCTCTTTACTCACCTTCTTTAGCGGATTTGGATTAGGAACTATGTTGCTTCCTGCTTTTGCACTTTTCTTTCCTCTTGAATATGCAATTGCACTTACAGGAGTTGTTCACTTGCTGAATAACCTTTTTAAAACAGGATTAGTAGGGAAATACATAGATTTCAAGACACTTGCAATTTTTGGAATACCCGCAATTATAGGAGCATTCATTGGCTCAATGTTGCTAGTGCAAATGGGTGATTTACCAAATGCTTACTCTTACTCAGCATTCGATAAGCTTATTGATGTGAGTTGGACTCAGGTTGTAGTTGGATTATTATTAATCTGCTTCGCTTATTTGGAGAACAAAAAATTATCAGAAAAGGTTAGCGCTTCTTCTTTCTTACTGCCTGTAGGAGGTTCTATTAGCGGTTTCTTCGGCGGACTATCTGGACATCAAGGCGCACTCAGAACAGCCTTTTTAGCACAAGTTAATCTCAGTAAAGAATCATTTATTGCTACTGGAATTGCAATTGCTTGTGTTGTTGACCTTACTAGACTTCCGATATACTTTTCCAATACCAACGAAATAACCGAGATTCCATATGCGATTATGATTGTGGCCGTAGCGAGTGCGTTTGCCGGTGCAATGATTGGAAAACGGTTTTTAAAGAAGATCTCGTTAAAGACATTGCATACCATTATTGCAACCTTAATTACAGTTACAGGATTCGCAATGTTGTTGGGATTATTTTAGATCTAGAGACTAGTGTCAGTTCGAGTGATTTTGTGGCGCTTGCAGAACAAAATTGTATCGAGAGTTAGTAAACTTCTCGATACAATACTTCCTTCTTCTTGCCATTCGAAATAACAATTTAAAAGGACTTAACCTCCTACTTAGGTATGTAAATGCTCTTATTGAACTTCTCAGGATATTTAGCACCTTTATTGGCATAATACGACTGAATCTTCTCCATATCGTCGTTAAATACACCTGTAGGATAAAACACTTCACCAAAGCCCAACTTACGAACCTTATAGTCAATATATCCCAAAATAATTGGTAAGCCCGTTTCAAGAGCAGTGTAATAAAAACCTGTTTTCCAGCGATCGACAGGACTTCTTGTTCCTTCTGGTGGGAAAAGTAAATAAATCTCTTCCTTTTCATTAATCATCCGCTTTAAGTTTGAGGTTAATTCATTTTTCTTAGAACGATCAACCGGAATTCCTCCCGTCCAATAAAACAAATACTTAAGGGGAAAAAAAAACAATTGGTTTTTGATTAGATATCTCATATTACGAACACCCATTATGTGTAATGCCGGTAGAGCATAAATGAAATCCCAATTCGAAGTATGTGGCGCAGCAATTACAATAAACTTGCGACCTTTGTCTTTCAGATTGTTATCAATCTCCCAATTCCCCATTTTAAGCAGGAATTTGCAGAATGTGGCTCTTAGTGTTCTAATCATTTGGAATTTGTTAAAAAGCAAATAAAGTATTTTCCCAGCAATACGAAGTACTATTAAAAAACAATAAATCTAACTCATGCTTATCAACTCCTCTCTAAAAAGCTTTTAGTTTCGAGCAAAATTTAAACGAAAGATATGGCAACTATTACATTAAAAGGAAACGAAATACACACAATTGGAAGATTACCTTCAGTTGGAGATTCTGCAAAAGATTTCCAATTAACGGGAGTGGATTTATCGACTAAAACCTTAACCGATTTTACGGGACACAATTTAATTTTAAACATCTTTCCAAGTATTGACACTGGCACTTGCGCTATGTCTGTGCGCAATTTCAATAAGGAAGCAGCAAGTCTGGAAAACACAAAGGTGCTTTGTATTTCAAGAGACTTACCATTTGCACAGAACCGTTTTTGTGGTGCTGAAGGCATTGAAAATGTTGTCATGTTATCTGATTTTAAATCGGGTCAATTTGGAAAAGATTATGGTCTTGAAATCACCGATGGCCCTCTATCTGGACTAAGTTCAAGGTCTATTGTGATTGTGAATTCTGAAGGAAAAGTCACGTACACTGAGCAAGTAACAGAAACTGTTGATGAGCCAAACTATGAAGCTGCATTAGCAAGCCTATAAAAAGGTTTTTATATTGAGCTGCTAAAAAGCTAAACTATTATTGGACGAATATGGTACTACTCTAAAATCCATATTTTTGGCCCCGAACAGTAATTTACTTATTGAAAAGGTTATTGTTTTCAAATCGTTAAGTACTGTCAATCTGAGCCATGTTTTTCAACAGTTATTCTGTCTTTATAACGATTGTAATTTTTGTCCTAGTATTTAATGCTGCAAGATTTCTCACACCTAATATTTATGTAAGAAATCTCGTACTGCTTTTTGGCACGCTCATTATAGGTTTAACGCTGGTTAAAGAACATACTATTATTGTTCTAGCAATTATCAGTGTGTTAGTATTTACGATAGGGCGTATATTAAACTCAAACCATTCATTAAGGCTCCTGCAGGCTGCATTGTTTATTGTAATTGCACTTTTCTCAATTCGCAACTATCCTTACTTACACGACAACCTTTCAACTGTTTTTTTAGGATACATAAAAGCCCCCATTCTTTCTGTCCAAAAACTGGGATTATCGTATATTATTTTCCGATACATTCACTATTTGGTAGAGTCGTACAAAAACAAAATTAGCGAAGCAAACCTGCTCACTTTTTTAAGTTACATACTTTTCTTTCCTTCCATATTAGCGGGTCCTATTGATACTTATAGAAACTTTCAATATTGGCTAAAAAGACCTTTTACTAAGTATAATAAATCGCTCTTTTTTGCTGGGATCACTCGGATTTTTTTGGGAGCATTTAAAACATTAGCAATTGTTCCTTTAATCATAAACTATGCCTTAGATTATAAATTATTACTCTCAGACTACTCTCCTTTTGCAGCGATCAGCTTGAGTATGATTGCTTATTCAGCCTATATTTATATCGATTTTTCAGGGTACTCAGACATAGCAATTGGAACTGCTTTTTTACTCGGAATTAAAACACCTGAGAACTTTAATAATCCCTACTTCTCGAGTAGTCTATCAGAATTTTGGAAAAGGTGGCATATCACATTTTCAAATTTTCTAAAGATTTATGTGTTTAAACCTATTATTTCCATGTACAACAAGGTATTGGGCAAACAATACAAATTAACAGTAACGATTCTTGGATACATTACAACATTTGCAATTTGCGGTCTTTGGCATGGTGATAAAATTAATTTCCTTTATTGGGGTATTTGGCACGGAATAGGGCTTGCACTAAACAAGGTTTGGTTTATTTACTTCAGATCCAATACAATATCAAAGGTTAATGTTCAGCTTTACAAAGGTTTAAGCATTATAGTAACATTCCTGTTTGTAACTGTAGGCTGGACCTTTTTCAACTATACGCACGAGCAGCTCATCGAAATTTATAAGGTATTAGTATGAGTTGGATTCAGTCTTTTTATAAAACTAAAAACCTAACAAACAATGGGTTATTTATTATAGGCTTTTCAGTAATTCTACTAGTTGTTGGTTTGCTAATTCCTGAAACACCTGTGAAAGGTTTCGAAAATCAGTTGGGACATCTTAGTGGACTCAATCTAAAATTTAATGATACACCTGAAGTTTCAGAATTCATAGGCTCCATTAAGCGAAATAATGGGTACTTAATTCTTGGAACATCTGAAAGCACTTCTATAACTGGAGGTAACTACTACACATATCTTAATAACGATAAATATTTTGGTACTGCAAAGTTCTCTGTGTTAGCTGGTGCGGGAAGAACATGCGGTTTGCACTTACCCGTTTTACTAACACATAAAGAAGAGGTTAAGAACTTGAATGTGATTTACTTTATCAACCCTGTGTACTGGAGGAGTGGATTAAATAAAATCACTGAATCGTATTGGAATCGCTATACAAATTATCAAGTCATTAATTCAATAGACGAAAAAGATAAAAACCAACTAAGCTGGTTTCCTTTAGAAAAATACAGCTCAAAACTGAACGTTATTCAAAAAGGTATGCAGTCGTCTGAATATTGGCTAAGAAATTTAAGAGAAAATTATTTTAATAATCTAAGATACTGGCTATCCCCCTCAAATTATAAAGAGGGATTTAATTTCATTTCCAAGAGCGAACAGAATGACTACTCTTCATTTGATTTCACCGAAATTAAAAACCTAGATAAAATGGATACTAACTTCAATGTTCTGAAATCATTTAAAGATAAGCATTGGTTCAATGTTATTTATCAAGACGAAACGTATCGTTACGAAGAGCTTCAGTCTTTTATCACAGTCTGTAAAAATTTAGGTATTCATGCAACATTTGTTCTTGGACCAGTAAATAATCGATTTATCCAAAGTTATCAGCCCCAAGCCTTGGGCTCCTATAACCAGACAACAAACAACATAAGAGAACTCTTAATTTCAAATAATGTAAACTATGTTGATGCCAGCGACATTTCAGACGAACTCGGCGCATTCAATGACCATCAGCACCATTCGGCATATGGAGCATATTTGATTTACTTAAAAATTAAAGCTAATTTTCATGAAGAAATATTTGCAAGTCATACTAATTAAAACATTAATTGCGGCGGCTTTAGTCCTGCTTTTCATGACTAATAACGGCGATGACATTGTTTACCTATACGCGAATTTTTGAGTGACAAAACTTGATCAATTGATATATTTTAAATACCACTTATTAAAGGATGAATTTGAATGGTTTTTAACTCAATAGAATTTCTACTTTTTGCAGGTTTATTTTTCTTGTTATGGCCTGTTTTTAGGACTAAAGACGCTGCTCGTTGGACATTTATTGTTGTTGCGAGTTTTGTGTTTTATGGCGCTTGGGATTGGCGTTTTCTATTTCTTATTATTTTTAGTGGTTTAGTAGACTATTGCGCAGGCTTAGCTTTAGGTTCAGCCATTAAACACAGGCGAGCAATATTAGGAGCATCACTCTTTGCCAATTTAGGTGCTCTATTTATTTTTAAATATTCCGTCTTCTTTGCCACTGTCATCCAAGACTTAGTTAATCCTTTCGGACTGGAAATCAATCTAGTAAATTCAATACCGGAGTTTGCTTTAATTCTGCCCGTAGGAATCAGTTTTTACACTTTTCAGTCGCTGAGCTATACTATAGACGTCTATAAAGGAAAGCTAAAGCCTACCAGAAACATTCTGTTGTTTTTCTCCTATTTGGCGATGTTTCCGCAACTGGTAGCAGGACCAATCATTCGAGCCAAAGATTTTCTGAATCAACTTAGGTCTTATCGTATTCCTAGCGAAATAGAAAAATGGAATGCGTTTAAAATGATTTGTTTTGGTTTGTTTCAAAAGGTAGTTATCGCAGATAATCTCTCCTTTTTTGTGGATTCGGCTTATCAAGGGAAATCGATGTACTCAGGTTCTTTATACTGGTGGTTTATAGTTGTAGCATTCTCTTTTCAAATTTATTGCGATTTTAGCGGATACACTCTTATTGCAAGAGGTCTTGCCAAGTATATGGGATATCACTTTAAAATGAACTTCAACCACCCCTACTTCGCAAAAAGCATTCGTGAATTTTGGACACGGTGGCACATCTCTTTATCAAATTGGTTTAGAGACTACGTCTACATACCTCTGGGAGGATCAAGAAAAGGCAAACATTACGGAATGTATGCTCTTGTCATAACAATGCTTCTTTCGGGAATATGGCACGGTGCCAACTATACATTTATCGCATGGGCGAGTTTGCACGTTATTTATCTCCTAATTGAACGTAAAACGAATTGGTACAAACGCTTTAAGCGCATTCCTTATCTATTAACGATTCTAATTTTCCTTCAAGTTACCTTGGCTTGGGTTTTCTTTAGAGCCGTTTCCATAGATCAAGCGTTTAATATTGTTGGACGCTTAGTTAGTTTTAGGTCTAGTGACCTTAATTTTGTTGACACTTATCTATCCGGAGTTGTGTTTTTAATTCTGGCAATAATTATTGAAATGACAATTTATTTAAGAAAGAATTTTAGGCCGTTAAAGAAGTTTTATTGGAGTAGAAAAAACTCTTTCGATTATGCGCTACTAACTTTATGTATTCTTTGTATTGTATTTTTTAGAGGTGAAGGAAGTCAATTCATTTATTTTCAATTTTAAGAACATGCGAAAAATTCAAATCGTCCTTGGGTTGAGCTTTTTACTTTTTTGTTTGATCAAAATAATTGCACCAGAACCAATTAAGAACAAAGAACTTGTTCAGGAATTCTGGATTCAGAAAACCCATGCTAATAGCAATTTCAATGCAGTGATCGGAGGAGATTCTAGGGTTTATAGAGGATTTTCTCCCGAAGATTTTAATGACGCAAGTGTTACAGATTTATTATCTATAAATCTGGGTTATTCCAGCACTGGCTTCAGCAGTGATTATTTAGACTTTTGTCTATCAAAATTCGATGTCAATTCTAAAAAAAACGTTTTAATACTCGGAATAACTCCCCACTCGTTAACCAAAGAGGCTTTTAAAAACGAAGCTTCAAACAAATTTGCTATTGCTTCAACATTCGAAGTATTTCGATATAAATATCTATCAAGTTTTCTCAAATATTTATCGCCATATTCCCCTTCTGAGTTGTTTAACGAAAAAACAGATAATTATAAGGAAAAGCATGAGAAGAATGGCTGGATCTCCTCGTATTATTTAGAACCCGATAGCTCTAGAGCATTAAAAAACTACACCAAAACATTTCTGAAATACCAAGTAACGGATAATGAGATCAATGCATTCTTGAATAAAGTTAAGGAAATCAGAACTCAAGATATTTCAATAATTGCTTTTAGACCTCCAAGCTCAATTGCTATGAGGAACTTAGAAGACTCAATAAGTGGTTTTGATGAAGAATATATAAAACGGGAACTTGAAGATATGGGTGTCCAATGGCTAGATTTTAGGGAGGGCGATTTTAACTCTTATGATGGAAGTCATCTGCACTTTGAATCGGCAAAAAAGCTTTCTATCCTTTTGGGAATTGAGGTAAGTAAGCTCTTTGAGAATCAAACATCAGAAGTCTCTCAAAACAATAATTATTAAACACATTTATTAAGAGGTTGAACTCTTCAATCATTAGATAAAATCTTAATTTCGTCTTTTAATGAAATTCGTCTATCCAGACTTCCTTTTTGCGCTGCTTGCGCTTGCGATTCCAGTCCTAATCCATTTATTTAATTTCAAGAAATTCAAGCGCATTGAATTCTCGAATGTTGCCTTCCTGCAAGAGATAAAACAAGAATCCAAATCAAAGTCAAAACTTAAAGAATGGTTGATTTTATTGAGTCGCTTATTAGCAATTACCTTCTTGGTACTCGCCTTTGCACAGCCCTACATTCCTATATCTGAAAAACAGCCCATTTCTGGAGACAAGGCAGTAAGTATTTATATCGACAATTCCTTTAGCATGAATGGTACCGGAAACGAAGGACGCTTGCTTGATATGGCGAAACAATACGTTTACAAGATAATCGATAGTTATCCTGCAGGTCAGAAATTTCAATTGATTACGAGTGATCTTAGCGGAAATGTACACCGCAGTTTTAGCAAAGAAAATATTGAAGAACAGCTGGCTAAATTGGAGGATTCACCAAATAGCTTGTTGATTGAAAAGGTTCTTGAAAAACAAGAAAAATGGCTAGGTGAACAAAATGCAGAGGCTAAAGAAAGTTACGTTATCAGTGACTTTCAAAAATCTTCAATAACTGATTTGAATGTTAAGTTGGATACAACCATCAATTACCGATGGTTGAAGTTAGAACAGACAAATACCAGCAATCTTTTTATTGATAGCGTCTGGATGGAATCTCCTGCAGTTCGAATCAATGAAGACCTTGAGATAAAATACAGATTGAGAAATACTGGAAAGGCAGATTTGAATGGCGTTAAACTCTCTCTAAACATTAATGGTACAACCTACGGAAGCACCAGCGCAAACGTAACGGCTAATGCCACAGAGGAAGGTCTTTTTGCCATTACTCCTACCGAAACTGGTTACTATAAAGCAGAAATTGAGTTGGAAGATTTTCCGATTGAATACGACAACTCATGGTTTTTCTCTTTTATAATTGAACCAAATACTAATGTGATAATTCTGAACGAACGAGACAGCTCCGCGCTTTTAGGCAACGTTTACTCAACTTCAAAACAGTTTATATCAAAGCAATTCAATTATAGTAAATTCAATTTCTCGAATTTAAAAACAGCCGATGTTGTTGTTCTAAATACATTGGGAAAAGTAAGTCAAGGATTGAGTTATGAGCTTAAGAGCTTTGCTGAAAACGGTGGCGTCATTTGTATTATTCCGAATGTAAACACAACCATTGATTACAAAGACCTTTTTCAATTATTAGAATTAGGAACACCTCCTGCAATAGATACCGCTAACCGCCGAACGAATTCCATCAAATACAACGATCCATTTTATTCTGATGTATTTGAAAAACAAGACGATAGAATTGATTTACCTACTGTTTTCAATTACTTAAAATGGAAAACAACTCAATTAGACAACTCTACCCAGTTGTTGGGATTAGAAAATGGTGATCCATTATTGTATAAAAAGCAATTGGGCAAAGGAAGTATCTTTGTTTGGGCAAGTAACACCGATAAAAAGAATTCAAGCCTTGCCGATCACTCTATTTTTCTATTGAGTTTGTACAAGATTGGTCTAGCAAAAACTTCAAGCAAGCCACTCTCCTATTCTATTCAGCCAAACTTATCGCTTATGTCAAATTACTCGGGACCTTCTGAATTCTTGAAATTGAAAAATGAAAAACAAGAGTTTATTCCTGAAATACGCAACGTAAAAACCAACTTACAAATTTGGCCTCATGAAAACGCTAAGACTGCAGGGTTCTACGATTTACTCAAAAACGATTCAACTCTTGATGTTTTTGCATTGAATTATCCAAGAACCGAAAGCGATTTGAATTTTTGGGATAACGAAGCACTAGCTTCAGCAACTGAGAAATATTCAAACTTGTCTTTACTAGAGGACAACTTTGAAAACTTTGAATTTCGATTGAATGAATTAACAAGCGGCGTCAAATATTGGAAGTGGATGATTGCTTTGGCTTTGCTTATGTTGATGATTGAAATACTTTTGATAAAACTTTGGAGGAATTAGGATATTAGTTGGTCAAATTTTAATTAACGTAATTCTCGTGGAAACGGGAATCTGTCTCAATTCCAATAGATTCCTGCTTAAGCAGGAATGACGAAATAGAATGATTGTTATGAAGCTACTTATTAAAAAGGCTAAGATTTGTTACCCTGGACACAAATTACACGGCAAAACTCAAGACGTAATTGTCGAAAGTGGTAAAATTCAGTGCATTGCTAGTTCCCTCAAAAATCCAGGAAACTACAAAGAAATTACTTCCAAAAACTTACACCTATCTCCAGGATGGTTGGACCTTAAAGCAAATCTAGGAGAGCCTGGTTTTGAAGAACGAGAAACCCTAGAGTCAGGAATGAAAGCTGCAGCAGCAGGTGGATTTACTGGAGTTTGTGTTTCACCAGACGTACAGCCCTTTAGCGATAATCGTTCATCCATAGAATTTGTAAGTAGAGCTGGAGAAGGAAAATCAGTTACCCTATACCCGCTTGGCGCATTATCTAAAGGTGGAAAAGGTGAAGAATTAGCTGAAATGTTTGACATGCATAAATCAGGATTGGTTGGTGCGGTTGCCTTTACGGACAACAAACCAATACCTAATGCGAAATTTCAATTACTGCTTCAGCAATACAGCCAAAACTTTGACGGATTGATCTACAGCTTCCCAATGAACCTGGATTTGGCAGGCAAAGGAAATGTAAGCGAAGGCGAAACCTCAACTTACCTTGGCTTAAAAGGAATTCCACATTTAGCTGAGGAGATTACAGTTGCTCGAGATTTACAGATCTTAGAATACGCAGGCGGTCGATTACATTTTAGTGATATCAGCTCAGCAGAAAGCGCAAAGTTGATTGGAGCTTCCAAAAAATCAAAACTGAATGCCACAGCTTCGGTTGCTTGGTATCATTTAATATTCAATGACACGGTTTTAGAAGGCTTCGATAGCAATTACAAAGTCTTACCTCCTCTGCGCACCGAAAGCGACAGAAAGGGACTGATTAAAGCTCTTAAAGAAGGAAATATTGACACGATTACTTCCAACCACCAGCCGCAGAACATAGAACGCAAAGAATGTGAGTTTGAATATGCAGGTTACGGAATTAACGGAATGCAAGTAGTTTTTGCAGCACTGAACACCTTCGCAAAAGAATTGGATTTAGACACGTTGGTTGAGAGTTTAGGCATTCGACCTTATCAAGTGCTGAATAAAGAAACGCCAAGCATAGAAGAAGGCAGCAACGCTAACTTTACACTCTTCGACCCACAAGAAAAATGGACTTATGACAAAACCAACAACCATAGTTTAGCGGAAAATAATCCGATGTTTGGAACTGAGTTCACTGGAAAGGTTTTGGGGACGGTGAATGGGAAGGTTGGAAATATTTCTTGATTTATTCGCTTTCTAATATGATTCGTACTTTATTTCTTATATCGTTAACTGTCCTTCTGATTGCTTGTGAAAACAAGAGTTCAAGTCAAGGAAATGCAATTGGTATGCTGGGTATGCCTATATGAAGCCAAATGACCGCAGAGATACCATCAAACTTGAACGGGAATTTATTGTCAAATAAAAAAGTGACTATCGGCCATCTTTCAGAAATTAGCGCCTACAATCCCTTAGCTTACTTTTCAGAAATCTCTTTCGCCTGCGGCTCCTTTCTCGCTGGGAAGGACGCGAATAAAAGCCAATTTAGGTTTATGATTTTCGTTCCGCGAATTTGAGATTCTGCAATAAGTTAATTTCGATCTCGGCGTTATTTTGCCAAAACTTTGCATCCAGATAGCTATCGGAATTGCGTTACAACTTACCCAATAGATTATTCCTCGTTAACCTTTTTTAGATTACGTACAGAAGTTTCATTAAACCTCTTATGTGGGCATTTCAACTAATCTCACGGAATGACATAAATAAATTATTGCGCTTTAAATAAAAATGGCTGTCGGCCTCCGACTACCTCAACACCAGCATCAATTCATGAACAGCTTCTTCAAAGAACTTTGTAGCTTCATCAGTAGAAACTGATTCACTGCTTAACGTAGCTCCTTTCCAATCGTCAGAATGCCATTCACCACTGCTCAACAAATCTTCATCCATATTGGATAAATCCAAGTCTTTTCCTTTAGACCAAACTGAAGCATAGAAATAGAATCCATCAACCATGCTATCTGGAATAGCTAAACCTAAACCAATGGTTTTGGTAAGTTCTCCATTATCTTCAACTGCTTCAATCAAAGCACCTGTATCAAAGTGATGCGGCCAAATACGAATCTCGCTAGCGTCTTTTCGTTCTGAAAGCACACTGCGCAAAGCAGCATCACATACATTGCGATGATCGATTAGATCTTGCAATTTATCGGCGTTAGGTGCAGGAAATTGATAATCTTTATCTAACCCACTTTCATAGGGTAAAATATAGTGTGGCTCAAACTTAAATTCACCTTTTATACCGTAACGTTTGAGTCCTTCGTTTATCCACGAACACAAATAATCGTGACCTTCTCCAGTAAGTGAAATAGAATCGAGTAACTCATCATCAGTCAAAATCTCCAAAGCATATTGCTTATAATTTATCGCCAGACGAATACCATGGTCATTTAGATCTCTAGAAACCAAACTCTTTTTCTTCACCAACCATTCCAGACTGGTATGACTATCATCTTCTTTTGCAGGTAAATAAGATTTACCTGCCATGGCCAAATACTGAGCCGCTTTATGCATTGTTTCTACCATCTAATTCTCTTCGTTCTTTATTTACAATACGTCATTCCCAACTTGATTGGACTCTCGTTTCAGTTAGGAGGTTCCCGTTTTTACGGGAATGACGTGAATAATATCTTGGTTTAGCTAATAACACACCTATCACTTGAACGCCTCGCCAAAAAGTAACATGACCTTCAATATTCTTTGTCATATCTTTTGCTTCGGGATAATATCATGCCTCATCCTCACTCAATTCTCCATTTACTTCCATCGAATAATACGAAGCAGTTCTCTTCCAATGACAAACCCTTGCTGTTTCAGAAGATTTGAAAAATTCTTTTTTAATATCCTCAGCAAGAAAGTAAGCGTCTCCCCCAATGTTTTATGGTGCTATCGCTTTCCGCTATTAACGTGTCTTTCCAAATTGCTTGCTTCATTATAACTCCTTTTAAATATTGACGCAGTTCTGAACCTTTTGTTGGGTGAACTCGCGTTTAATTCTTCACTAAAAAAACATTCATAGAATAGCTTCGACTATCGTTAAACTCCTTTTTGATTTCTAAGCCACAATCTGCTAGTACATTCTTCAAAACCTCAAGATTATACTTTCTTGAAATCTCCGCTTAAATCGTCATTTTCTTCGAATTCAAAGGTACTGTTCAATGCCTTAATCGCAACCGATTGTTTGCTTTTACTGATTAAAGCACTGGACGCAATTCAAGTTTCTTCAATATAGTTCGTCATCTATAACCACAAAGATCAAAAAGCTTTTCACAGAGAACACAACGAGTTCTTGACTATACGTTGTAATAAATCCTTTGTGAACTTTGAGCCATCTTAGAGTACTTTGTGGCTAGATCTCTAGCCCAACTCTCCATTTATCACTCTTCGAATTCCTTGCTTTAGCAATGCAACATTAAACTTGATCAATAATTCAAGCTTAAAATTGCCAAGTTTTATGTAGGTCAACGTTTGAGCTAGATGAACATCATTTAACGACTCAACACTTTTCAACTCAATTACAGGTTTGTTTTCAACCAATAAATCAATGCGATAACCACATTCTAATTTTACTTCTTCAAAGACCAAAGGCATAGGGAATTCCTTCTAGACGAAAAGCCCTTCTTTCTGAATTTTATAAAACAAACATTCTTGGTAAGCACTCTCTAATAATTCCGGACCTAGTTTAAGATGAACTTCAATCGCGCAACCAATAACCTTGTTTGCAATTTCATTTTCATTCGCAGAATGTAGATAGAACTTTGTGGTTAATTGATAATGTGCTGGTTAATTTTTCAGAGCACAAATAATTTCGACACTCACCATATCGTCCACCATAATAGTACTAGTGTAACTTTCTGCAGCAAGACTGTAATCAAATCGATTGATTTCAAGCTTACCTGTCAGAACGGTTGTACCGTTATTTCTAGTTACTGCAAATGGGAACGAAACTTTTTTAGAAACTCCTAAAATGGTCAGATTTCCATTGGCTTTATAACTGGTGCCATCTTTTATAATACTCGAGCTTACGAAACAAATTTCTGAAAACTTAGAAACATTGAAGAAATCTTCATTTTTAAGATGTTCATCACGCTCCTCGTTATCAGTAAATACAGACACTGGATTGATGCATACGTTAAAAGAGTTGTTTACTAAATTTCCAGTCCAGCTAACACTTCCTTTCATCCCTTTAATAGAACCTTCAACAGTAGACCAGCCAATTCCATCGATTTCAAAATTGACTTGGGATGCTGATTGTACAATTTGCTGTGCTTGACCAAAATGGCCAAGCAGAGCAAATGCAACTATCATTAATAAATTACGCATCCTGAATCGTAACCTTTTCAATCTTATCACCTTCACGAATTGCATCGATCACGTCTAAACCGTCAACTACTTTTCCAAAACAAGTATGGACTTTATCTAGATGAGAAGTGTTATTTCTACTGTGACAGACAAAAAACTGAGATCCACCTGTGTTTTTTCCTGCATGAGCCATACTCAATACACCTCTATCGTGATATTGATTATCGCCAGTTAATTCGCAATCAATACTGTAACCGGGTCCACCTGCTCCAGTTCCATCTGGGCAACCACCTTGAATTACAAAATCGTTAAGTACTCTGTGGAAATTCAATCCATCATAATAGCCTTCTTTGCTCAGCTTTACAAAATTTGCTACTGTATTGGGAGCGTCATTATCATAAAACTCCACCTTCATTGTTCCTTTTGCCGTTACTATTTCTGCTTTTGTCATTGTATAAATTTTTTGGTGGCTCAAATCTAAGTTTTACTAATGACATTAGGAATGAATTATCGATCTATAAGGTCAATAAACGCTAAAAAAACAAGTACTTTTGCATCCCCAAATTAGTAAGCATGTTAGAAGCAAGAAACGTATCCCTTCAGTTCGGTAAAAGAGTATTATTCGATGACGTAAATATCAAATTTCACGGTGACAGTTGTTATGGAGTTATTGGTGCAAACGGTGCTGGTAAATCTACTTTTCTAAAAATCCTTACTGACGAAATTACTCCTGTTACAGGACAGGTGCATTTAGAATCAGGAAAAAGAATGGCGGTTCTGAATCAGAACCACTCTGAGTTTAATGAAACTACGGCGCTGCATACAGTAATGATGGGACATAAGGTGTTGTGGAAAATCATGCAAGAGAAGGATGCTGTTTATGCAAAACCTGATTTCTCAGAAGCAGACGGAATGCGCGCATCTGAACTAGAAGGTGAGTTTGCTGAAATGGACGGTTGGAATGCAGAAAGTGCTGCGGCTTCTCTCCTATCGGGCTTGGGAATTGACGAAAAAGAACACGATACTTTATTAAAAGATTTAAGCGGTAACGAAAAAGTAAGAATACTATTGGCTCAAGCTTTATTTGGAAACCCTGATGTTTTGATTCTTGATGAACCTACAAATGACTTGGATATAAGAACCATTAGTTGGTTAGAGGATTTTTTATTGGAATTTAGAAATACGGTAATCGTTGTTTCTCACGATAGACACTTCTTGGATACTGTTTGTACCAATATAGTTGATATTGATTTCAAAAAATTGAACTCTTATACGGGAAATTACTCCTTCTGGTATGAATCGAGTCAATTGGCATTAAAACAACGCACTACTTCCAACAAAAAAGCAGAAGCCAAGAAAAAAGAACTTCAAGAATTCATTCAGCGATTTAGTGCAAATGCTTCAAAAAGTAAACAAGCTACCAGTAGAAAGAAATTATTAGAAAAAATTAATCTGGATGATATTCAGCCAAGTAGCAGAAAATATCCTGCTGTAATTTTCACTCAGTTAAGAGACGCCGGGAATCAATTGCTAGAATTGGATCAGCTTTCAGCAAAACGTGGTGACGAAGTATTGTTTGATAAGCTGTCCTTGCAGTTGAACAAAGGAGACAAAATAGCTTTCTTGTCTAAAAGTGGATTAGCAATCACTACACTATTTCAGATTTTAGAGGGTGAAGCTAAGGCAAGCAGGGGTGAGTTTAGATTTGGACAAACAATTTCAACTGGATACTTGCCGAATGAAAGTGGAGAATTCTTCAAAACTAAAGAGAGCTTAATCGACTGGTTAAGAGAATATTCACCAGGAGAAAAAGATGATGTTTTTATCCGAGGCTTTTTAGGTAAAATGTTATTTACTGGAGAAGAATCTTTGAAAGGTGTGAATGTATTATCTGGAGGAGAAAAAGTGCGTTGTATGTTATCAAGAATGATGCTGGCTCAAGGTAATTTATTGATTTTAGACGAACCTACGAATCACTTGGATCTTGAATCAATTCAAGCATTAAACAACGCATTGCAAGATTTTCCTGGAACAGTAATGTTTACTTCTCATGATCATACGTTTACGCAGACTATTGCAAACAGAGTTATCGAAATTGGACCAAATGGCTATATAGATAAGGAACTATCGTATGACGAGTATAATGCTGATGATCGTTTTGCAGAGCAACGCGCTGCATTGTATAACTAGACTGCTGAAGCTTAGGTTGAGTTTTGAGTTTAACACTAAACATTCAAAACTTAACACGGAACATTCAACATTTTGTTCATAAAAACACCACAGGTCTTCCTTTAAAAAGCTCTTCTAATTCTGGTGGGCCGCCCAAATAGGTTTCTCGAAAATCATCCATTTCATCCTTAGTAGACGCTGAAAGTTGTTCTGCTATTTCTTCAAGCACCTCACTACTAAGTACGTAAGGCATTGCCTCTAAGGAAAATTGTCCGCCTCTAAATACTCCACAGATTGTGTATTCAGTTAATTCTGAGGTATTTGTACCCTTAACCATACATTCTGACAAACAGACTTCAATTGGGTCTTGATTTTCATCAAAAAAACGAGGTGATCTATTACTCAGTTCATTTAAAAAATAATTCTGAATGGTTTGATTGGATTCGGGACTAATCTTTTCTTGGAAAGTTTGAGCACAATTCCAGCAAATCGCATACTCATATATCGAGTATTGCACATTCTCCGAAACTCTTTTAAAGCTCTTTTCTACGACATACTTCACTCCCGATTCACTAAAGTTAACCTCGCAAACACAACAATTAGTGAATGGCAGTTCAGTAAGCTCGCTATTAAATTTGTGAATGTGGTCCATGTTTTATAAAATCCAAAAATAGTATTGGTATCTTCGCGACAGGTTAAAATTTAATAAAGTTCAACTATGAAAATATATACTCCAGCAATAACAGCATTATTCTTTTGTTTTTCCTCCATCATATTTGCTCAGGGCTCAGGTAAAATGCTCGACTTTAATGGCAGTTCCAGTTATGTGAACTGTGGCACAATCAATTTAAGTGGAAGTGCCTTAACAATTATGGGTTGGGTAAAGATTGATCAGTTCAATACGAATACGAGTCAACCCGGAGCCAACATAGCCTCACTATTTGGAGAGGAAAATGGTGCTCCAACGTTATTACGTTTTGGTGATGGTGGTGCTCTAGCATATGACAAACTTCAGTTTGTTATCAGTATGGGCAGATCTTCCTATAAATTAAATGGTACAAGCTCTTTATCAACTGGTAAATGGTACCATATTGCTGGTGTATATGATGGCCAAACAATGAAAATTTATGTTGATGGCAGACTCGAGGCTTCACAAAGTCAAAGGGGAAGTATCACTACCAATACCACTTTTCAAATTGGACAGAATTATAACCCAGCAAGAACATTTAGTGGTGAAATGGATGAGATTAGTGTTTGGAAAGCAGGAATATCACAATCCACCATCAGAGACTATATGTGTAAATCCGTTTCCTCTTCTCACCCTAACTATTCATCATTAGAAGCATATTGGAAATTAGATGAAGTTAGTGGAAACACGATAACAGACCATGCTGGAAATGGACATACAGGTTCCCTTCTAAATTCACCAACAAGACAAACCTCTTCTGCCCCAATTGGCGATGCTAGTGTTCATAATTACGGTTCACCTTCATTAATTTTCATCTCTCACCCCAATGGAGACTCGCTTAGAGCAACAAGTATTTCGGGAAGACCAGATGCTGTGCATATGTATCGAGTTGATAAAAAATCGAATTCTTCCAATGTACCTTCCAATGTTTCGTCAACGGATACTACGCGCTACTGGGGAGTATATTATGTTGGAGGTACAAACCCTAGTTCTAATATTAACTACTACCATTTAGAAAACTCGTTCTACAAAAACAATAGTTCTTGTTTTGTTGATTTAGCGAAAAGAGCAAATAACAGCGTTACAAGTTGGACTGCAGCTGCTTCAACTCAAAGTTCTAATAACCTCGCTTTAACAGCTCAATCAGCAGCAGAATATCTACTAACTTTTGCCAGTAACAAATCAATTCACAAAGACACTACTGGCGCGATTTGCATTGGCGATTCTGTTAAATTAGAGAACTCTACTTCCGGTTTTAATTACCAATGGTATAAGGACGGACAAGCTTTGCTTAATGATACCATGAAGAGCTATAAAGCGCATCAATCAGGGAAATACCACTTGACACTGAGCTTTAATGGATGCACCGATACAAGTAATTCCTTCCAATTGTCAGTAGGACAAAAACCAACGGTTTCACTCAACTCGTTCAGCGCAATTTGCAATACCACTAGCTTTGAAACACTAAAAGGCGGTATGCCTGCAGGTGGAATTTTTATTAATCCATATGTATCGGGCAACTTATTCGTTATTAATTCTGCTGGACCAGGCAATCATAAAATTATTTACCGCTATACCGGTGCCAACGGCTGTTCTGATACTGCATCGCAAATCTTAAAAGTCAATCCTTTACCAGCGGTTACCTTAGCTGCATTTAATCCAATATGTGAAGACAGCTCAGCATTTACTCTTAACACTGGACTTCCAATTGGAGGTTCGTATTCAGTAAATGGCTCAGCTGGTGGTATGTTTGACGCTAAAGTTGTCGGTAACGGCTCTCATACGGTTACTTATTCTTTTACAGACGCCAATAGTTGTACAAATACGGCAAGTCAAAACATAGCTGTTGTTGCTTTACCTGTCGTAACTTTTATACTTCCGTTTCAATCGCGCAGAGTTTGTGAAGGATCCGCTGCCTTTTCAATTAATGGATCTAACCCAACCGGTGGAGTGTTTTCAGGAATTACTGGTATTTCTGGATTTAATTTCGTGCCCATTGCTGCAGGTGTTGGTATTCATTCCATAACCTATAATTATACAGATGGAACTACCGGTTGTAAAAACTCGGCTAAAGACACCGTAACTGTAAAAGCCCTTCCTGCTGCACCAACAATTACTCAAAACGGAAATGAACTAAGCGCAACTGCTGCAGACAGCTACCAATGGTATGATAAAGATGGAATAGTTGTAGGCGAAAACAAACGAATTTATAACCCTATCCAGTCTGGATTATATTCTGCAACAATTACAGTCGGTGGATGCACCAGCAAAATTTCCAGTTTGTTTGATTACGATAAGACCTTAAGTATGTCTGATATTAATTCAAAGGGTTATTCTATTTACCCTAACCCTAGTGAAGGAAAAGTAATTATAGAAGGAGAAAACCTAAGTAAAATTAGATTATTTGATTTATCCGGAAAGGAACTTGTTCAGTCTGAAGTTGTAAGTTCAATAGCAACGGAATTGAATATTGAGGAATTAACTAGTGGAGCTTATATTCTAGAAATTCAGTTTGAGAATGGCACTTCAATCAGAGAAGTCCTTATCAGAAAATAGAATTCAATTTAGTTCCTATGTGCTGAAGGTGCGACTGCCAAGTATATTTCTTTTTGGCCAGTGCCCTGCCCTCTTCACTCATCATTTTCCATTTTTCAGGGTTAGATAGCAGCTCTAAAACTAATGTGGAAAAATGTGATGGTTGGTCACTAATAAAAGCGTGTTTATCGTGGATAAGTTCAATGCCTTCTGCGCCAATTGATGAAGTAACTACTGGAATTCCGCTGTAAAGTGCATCGAGGCACTTTACCTTCATACCACTACCAAACCTCAATGGAAGAATAAAAACTCTTCCCAGTTTAAATACATCTTCAATATTATCGATAAAGCCATGAAAAACTATATTCTTAGCGTGTTTTTCAGCTGCTTCAAGGAGCCTGTAATCTGGCTTACGACCTACAATGTTGAGTTTTATATCCGGATTGATAGTTAATATTATCGGGAAAATATCAGCTAAAAAATAGAGTAATCCGTCAACATTTGCCTCCCAACTTAGTGTACCCATAAATATTATATCATTAGGCAGAGTTGAATAGTTAGGATTGGGGAGTTCCAGTAAACTATCGTTTCCCAAATGATAGGTCTCTTCTAATTTCTGCTCCTCTGCGCCGTTTTTTTGAAGTTGATTTTTATCATTTGGCGAAGCAAAAGTGATGTTGGATCGATTTACAAATTCAATTTCTTTTTTGCGGATTCTCTTAGATTCAAATCTCAGAAGAAATGATTTTATAGGATTTTCTTCAATTTTTGAAAACCGTTCCCAAAGCAACCATTCAGCATTGTGCTCATGAAAAACTACCTTTCCAGAATAATTATTGGGGATATATTGAAACATTTCGAAGTGGTCTACAAAAACCAGATCAGTATCAATCAACTGAGTTTCAATTTTTACTCTAAATTCACTAGAGAAATTACGGAATTCATTTAAGGTTTTCCCGACTAAAACACTTTTCAAATAATTTACTGCATTCCGTTCAGATACTATTTCAACTCCAATATAGTCTGCTAAGGATACCTTGGTTAATAATGTCGATTGAACGTTTTTATCATCGTTTTTGAGCAGCGTTCCTAAAGCTACCTCATGGTGCAGGCAAAAGTATTGGAGGAGGTGAAAACTCTTAATTACACCGCCGCTTTCAGGTGGAAAGGGCAATTGAGTAGTAAGAAAAAGAAGCTTTTTT
>MDTF01014549.1_pt1 | contig 68799 bp, 54 predicted proteins | sample 811191 | NCBI WGS metagenome assembly MDTF01 (sample SAMN05326649, study PRJNA326480) | marine metagenome | isolation source: seawater | place: Southern Ocean | collected 2011 | reverse complement strand
TCCCGCGGTTTCGTCCAACGAAGATTATCTGATATCTGCCCGAGAGTAGGACATCAAGGTGGATCTGAATGGAGGGCAGATAACTGATAATCTAAACAAAACCAGAAATCATCATGGCCAATTTACATGCTTCAACAAATAAACCATTCGGGCAATTGCTCAACGCTGACTACGGTGCCTGGTTACTCCTTTACTACCTCTTGTGGGTCAATTTCCAGCAGCTGTTCAATCGCCCCCATCATGGTGTCGAAGTAAGGGTTATAAGTAAGACGGGCAAATACCTTACCTTCCTCGGTTAAGCCCCAGGGGCCATACCAGACCTCCTCGCCCGCTTCACAGCGCTTTGTTTTACTGCTGCCCTGACCATTATCACAAATTCTCTGGGTTCCACCGACCCCATACAATGGATTGGCTGCACTAAACAATACACTCATATGCGAGGCTGCTCCGATCCGCTGCGCTGGTATTTTCATGCTCAGCACCTGACTGTCAGCTGGCGCATCCTCTTCTTCACCCAACCACAATAACTCACTCCTCGGGTGACGAAAATGCGCAGTGTAAAGCTCAGCTACCGTATTCACATCCACCACACTATCGCCCTCTGGTACCACCAGTAACGCGGGTACAGAAACCGGTTGCCGATGTAATGACGCCTGAACCGCATCAACGCTTTTCTGATAGGCGGCAAACCCCTGCATGGCCATCGAATTATACCGTGTCGGGTTATCTTCAGGTTCTACGTTTGGCCAGCTGAACACGCCGGTTAAATACGGCGCCAGCCAGGTGACCGCGAAACGGGATTCAAATGCCGGCGAAAACAGCAATAACCCGGCAATATCATCAAGCTGACCCGCGGCCACAACGGCCAGATTAGTGCCGGTGGAAAATCCGGCCAGATATAACTCATCAACCTCGCGTGAGAACTGCTCGACATGGAAATTCGTGGCTTGTTGCCATCGTTCATAGCTGGCGTTCAGCATATCACCGGGTTTGGAGCCATGGCCGGGCAGAAGTATCGCTCTCACCCACACAGCCTGGTCACACAGGCGTTGGGCAACATCCTGAAAAAAGTATGGCGAGTCCCCCAGACCATGGATAAACAACACACCCTTTTTATTGCCAACACCACATTCGAAAGGGGCATTTATTTGTACTTCCCAGCGTTTATCTGAACCGGTGGCCTGACGGTGTTCGCTAAGCCACGTTGCTACCGCTTGCTGGTAGGCGTTAAAGGGGGTGATTATGGTCGGCACGAGGCTGGCCGACGGAGAAAATCGTACATCGCGGGTTTGCTGACAACTGCTCAACAGCATGGCTGAGCCAGTTATCACCAATACCACCAGGCAAAACAGCCGAAATAACTTCATCAGGCAGGGATAGTTTAATGGTATTAAATATCCCTGACCCTACCTTTGTTCCGGCTGCATTTCAATAAATGCTTCAGGAGGCAGCCGGTAACTCTACCCGGCTGGCAGTGAGTTCCCGGGCCAGTACTTTGTGCGTTAACAGGCTCAGGAGCTCCGTTTCTTCTTCACTGCGCTCACCGTCTACGCCGGACATTGCCATAGCAACTTCCAGCGCCTGATTGGCATTAAACGCTAAATCAGTCTGCAAGCTGCGTAAAATATCTGCGGCATCTCCTGTGTCCAGGGCCGTTCGAGTTTGATAAATAACTTCGTTAACGTAAGCTTCGCGGCAGATGGGACTGTCCCATTCAAGGGATTCGACCAGCTCTTCGAGGTAGTCCTGCTCGCTAAGGAGGATTTTTCTGTCTACCTGATAAAACAATACCGCAAGTTTTATCAGCGCCTGATTAAATTTTTGTTCTTCTGACAAATGCATAACAGCTCCTGTTCACTACAACCAGCATCCGGCCGGTAACTTCTTTAACAGATAGTACCCTATCATGTTATACAGATGTTAATTATAGGTTTAATTTATGATTTTCCAAGACCAATTTCATCTAAGTAAACGGGTTTTAATGGCAATAAAAAACGGCTCCTGCCTAACCGACAGCGAGCCGTTTTGCATTACGCTGATTGGGTACAGTTATCTTAGTCCCAAAGTGACATCATGGATCACAAAGTTACCGGTATATTTTTCATCTGCGCGCCCTACCGGATCGATGGCAAAGAATTGCTTGTCTTCATCATCAAGAGCCTGATAACCACCAATCACCTGATAAATCCACACCTCCGGATCGAACTCCAGCTCGCGCTGGCTGAAATAATCCAGCGCCGATAAGGACTGACCGTTATCAATCACTTCACAGAAATAGGCATCCACCTCTTCCTGTAGCGGATCGCTTTCTAAATCCACTGACTGCTGTTCACTGACATCTATTGTCGATGCTTTTTCCGGTTCGCTCACAGTAGGCTTACGGCGATACACCGAACTCAACGAGGCAACAATCTGTTGTAATTCCTGTTCGTGAGCGACCTGATTAACATCGATGCTGGCCGGTTTAAGCATGGCCGCCGACTGATTAAACAACACAGGTACCTGAGTAAGATTCGGGTAATTACCGGGCGCAAAGTCAGGGTGATGCTCCATGTGCAGTAAAAAGCCCTTAAGCAGCCGTGTACGGCCCTGAAACTCACGAAAACGGCCAAGTAAATCGAGCAGTCGGGCTTGGGCAACCGACAGCTCCTGAGTTGCCTTAGAGAAACTCTGTTGCAGGGCAACCACCAGCAAATGGCGCAATTCACGATTACTGCCGGCGATTTCACTTAGCTCATCAAAACGGAAACATTCCAATTGATTCAATAGCTCTGATACCTGCCCCTGGGCCAGCTCATTTTCGCGGATTTTGGCTTCCACTGAAGATACATAACCAAACTCGTTATTAATGCGGCTAAACATTACCCGCACGCTGTTAGCCAGCGATTCGGTGAGCTGATAAACGTGCTCGGTCAGGTCGGTCATGTAAGCGTGAGCTTCATTAAACCGATTGTAGTGCAGCGACTCTTTATAGTGCTCGGCAATGGTTTTCAGGCTCGCCAGTGCAGTGCCGATATTGGCGTTAATGTTGCGGTTGCGTTCATCCTGCAGGCCGCTTTCCAGCAAATTTCTGACCGCACTTTTAAGGCGCAATGCACTTTGTGGATCCGGGCGCCATAAAATGCCCAACTGAATAAGTTGCTCGAGGACCTTGCGGCTAAAGTTTGATTCATCAACCGAGCCATTTACGTAGGCGTGCATAATGAGATCGCTGTGGCGACCCAGTGCATTTAAAAACCGGCTTCCCGCCTGAATCAGCACCTGACTCATAGCAGACTGCCCTGCTGAATAGCCGCTTCTGCCTGCTCTGATAACGACAGCGACTCCGTCTCATCAATGAAGCGGATCACTTCGAATAAATGCTCTACTTTGCCGGTAGCCAGATATATCTGTTTTTCCGGATTAGGTTTCATTAAATACCCTAAGTCCGTGAGCTTTTTAAATACCTGCTTAAGCTGGCCGTCCAGATTCACACTGGTAGAGCCAAACAAGCGGTAGCGGGAAATTTTTTCCAGTTGCTCGCTGTAAGCCGGGGTATCCTCGATAACGGTTTGCAGCTCATTTAAGCGAATAGCGTTGCCCATGGTGAGCGGCATATCCGACTCACTCGCTTGTTGTACCAGTAACAACCACTCCACCAATGGCACCAGACTGGATGTGGTTTCCTGAAACTGCTGCAGTAATACTTTGCGTTCTTCGTCGCCCAGAGTAAGGTAGCCGGCAAAAAACACCTCGCCCTCACCAGTGGTGGCCAGGGTGCGATTCAGCAGGTTTAAATGCGGCTCAAGCTTGCTGGCATTATCGCGGCTTTTTAAAAAGCGCCAGCTGTCTTCATCACTCACCTGACAAATAAACTGGCCATTAAGTAATGCGCTTAATACTTTGCCCTGTTCGGTCATCATGCTGACACCTCCTGCTTGGCTTTACGGGCCTGAATCAATGATGACAGGTTAGAGCTCTTCGGCTGAACCACCTGCAGTTGCTTAGACACTTTGTCGATGAGATAACGGTTCTCAAACAGCTTTAATACATCAGACTCCGGATTAGGGAAGGCGCCGACCACACTGATGTTATTGGCCTGACAGGCATCGAAAATCTTTTTCACGTTGCTCTGGTGCAACGTACCGAGCTCATCGATTGGCCAGTGGATTACCGCATCCGCTTCACCACGCAGTAAGCGGGTAAAGGCCAGCAGGAACTTACATAAAATCAGGTAAGCCATACCATGGCTCGAGGATTCATTTAACTGTCTGTCGGTGCGGATCACCAAGTCACTGTTGCCTTCCCGCAGGTGCAGTTCGATATCCAGCAGTTTACTGATGCCACCAGACAGAGCCGCACGGCCAAGGATGTCCAGCACGCGGCGCATACTCTGGCCGTATTCATCATCCGGCAGTTCGTGGGCGCCCTCTACCATCCAGCTGTCGTATAGGGTGCGGAACTGCTCCAGCTCCGGCCAAAATTCGAGTTCACTGATGCGGGAACGGATTTTCACCGCGGAATCCGAGACGCCATCGAGGAATAACTCGCCATCCACTTCCTTACTGATGCGGCGGCTCTGACTAACAATACGTTTATCGATGTCGGCCAGTACAAAGTAGTACTGACTTAAATCGGCACCAAAGATCCGGCCCTGCTCGCGCAGTCCCTGAATCTTCTGCGGCACAATTACATTCAATAACTGGGATAAGTGCCCCACCATGCGGCGATGGTCAATACCTTTCACGCCGTGAGCGTTGATCACAGCGCATTCTTCCCGCGCGCGCTCCCAGGTGTCTGACAGGCCTGTACCTGCCTGAGCGGCAATCAGTTGGTCGAACCGCTCAACGTAATTGCGAATATCGCTGAGTAACTCTTCGCGCTCTTTAAGTAACGCCTGAGCACGGGATAAGCGCTGGGTGATGCTCAGCTCGTCATGTTGCCATTCAGCCACGATATCGACCTTAGGCAACGTTTGTTTGGCGAGATTCTTCGCCAGTGTATCTACCTGACCAAGCTGCTCAGTAGCCACGCTGAGCAGTTTTTCCAGCTCTGACTGTTTGGTTTTTAAGGTTTCACGGGTTTCCCGGTACTGCACCTGCAATTCGTTGAGTTCGCGCTCCGCTTCACCCAGGGCCTTGCGGGCTTTGGTTAAGCCCTGCTGCCAGGTAACCTTCTGGCCGGTAAATACTGTTTGATACCAGCGGTCGTAATCGGCCACTTTGTGGCGCTGCGTCTCGGTTTTATAAATGGCGTCTTTAAGACTCTTCACCTGCTTTTTAAGCTGGCCAATTTCATCGACATCCAGGCCGCGCTGGTTAAGCTCGTTTTCCAGCCATTTGGCCATTTCTTCCCGATCCTGAGCCGCCGACGCTTTAGCTTGCTTAATTTCGCCATCCAACTGGGCCAGACGGGCGTCGCTATCGGCAATCAGTTGCTGCCAGTGGAAGCTGTGCTCGGTAACCGCTTCGCGCTGTTGATCCTTAATATCATCACGATCCATTTCAAACTGACTTTGCAGTTTCTTTTGCGCTTGCTGGTTTGTTTCCAATTGCGATTTTGCACGCTGCTTACGCTCTTTAAGCGCATGCTGATATTCGCTGAGTACGGACTCTTTGTCTTGCGTTGCGCGTTTACGGGCTGCTTCTGCGCTGCGTACCGCGTTGTCCTGGCGGGTCATTGCCAGTTCGGCCACCCGCACCGCTTCATTGCACTTAGCCAGCTCAGCTTCGCATTCGTTTTGTTTATCCAGCGCATCAGAAAGCGCGGCTTCAGCCTCACCGAGCGCCTTTTTTAAATCCTGCTCGGTTTGTGCATAAGCCGGCGCGTCCAGATGTTCCAGCGCCAGCTCTACGCCATACAGGCCACCAGCACTATCGGCCGGCTTAGGGTTGAGATCTGTGCGGTCGAGTAATTCCGGGCGGATCAGGCGGCCGATGGAGCCTTCCCAATCATCCACATTGGCGCGTAAATACTCCAGCAGAGAGCCTTCACCTGGGTACAGCAATGCGTTTACGTCTTCTACCTGCTGTTCGGCTTTGCGGTGCGCAGTGCGGGCTTTTTCCAGCGCCTGGTTGGCAGCATCGCGCTGCTGAACCGCCTTCTGATAGCTGCTTTGCGTTTGGCGGTACTCGCTACGCACGCTGTCTTCACTGATACTTGCCTCTTTAATGGCAGCATCGAGCAGTTCAAGCTGAGACTGCTCAAATTCGTTATAACCGGCATTAGCCAGCGCCACTTTGGCCTCTGCTTCACTAACTTTCAGCTCGTTAAGCTTGGCGTGGTAGCCGTCGCTCAGCGTGTGAATTTGTGCCTCGTAGTCGGCTTTAATGTCTTGTAACGCTTCCCGCTCCTGCTGTTGCTGCTCGCTGCGTTTTTCGGCGGCTTCCTGGCGGGTTGCCGACAGTTCTTCTACCTGGGCACTTAGGGTTTCACCAATTTCAGCTACCCGGCGGTTGTAGGCCGATTCAATATCCTGGTGCTGTTCAGTAAGCAGCGTGTAGCGGCTTGAGACCAGCTCTAAATCACGCTGCCACTGGGGCAGTTTGGCTACGTCTTCTTTCAGCTGTTCGATATTCTGATCCTGCCAGTTATCGAACTCGCGCTCCACGGCATCAAGTTCTGCGGTGTACTTTTCCACATCGGCCCGCGAGGCGGAGACCTGCTGATTAAGTTCGTCGCGGCGTTCGTTCCAGGTGCTGTCGCTGAGTTTTTTCTGATGCAATACATCATCAAGTTGCTGACGGGCCTCTTCGCTGCGCGCGGTGAGTTTGGTTTTATCCAGTTCAAAGGCCTGGCTGATTTCTGCGAGGCCACTTTCGGCTTCCTGCAGGGCCATGTTGGCCTGCTCCAGACGGGTAAACTCGGGGCGCACCTTGTCGAAGGCACGGATCAGGTGGCACTCGCGGATCCAGTCGTCCACCCGGTTGCGCGACAAACTGGAGGTGGGCGGCTGCACGCCGTCTTCTTCCAGAATGGCGGCAATCATTGCCTTAATGGTTTCCATTTTGCCTTCTTTGGAGTGCACCGCTTTTGCCAGCTTTTCGATGTGGCGTAAGTGCTCGTTAGACTCACTCAGGCTGAAGACCTTGGCGTATCCCAGTAACTCACGGGCACTGCTGCTTTGATTCAGCACACCCTGATCGTTTTGTAGTACCGCACGGAAGTCTTTAGTGGTTAACAGGCTCGATACCACAATATTATTGCGTTTCATAGCCCGGGCGATTTCGGTGGAGGACAGCGAGGCATGCTTACCGCTTTTTTGCTGATACAGGTAGTCATCCAAGTCGAAGGGTTTGGCGATAAACCGGTAGTTAACACCGGTGCCGTTTGAGCTTAACACCGCCTGACATAGTTCGCCGTCGGCGCGGGTATATTCATAAATGATAAAAGATGACTGACGCGGTAGATACCAGCGTTCAAAACTATCGCGGGTTGCCGGCACTACCCGGCTCGGATATTCACCGTAAAACACCGGGATCAAACGTTGTAGCGTAGTTTTACCCGAGGCGTTGGTTCCGCAGATGTTAGTGTGCCCGTCAAGCTTGAGTTCAACGACGCCCGGTAAGTGAGTGTCGATAAGGATAATTCGTTTAAGACCGGCCATAGGATTCCTGTTTCTTTATTAGAATATTCTTCGCCGAGGGTGCTTGGTTTATTAACTGACGATCCATTGCCAGCACGGCTAATAGCTGGCTTTACTGCACGGCGAAATTAACGCGTCAGTTTATTATGAAATTGTGCTGTTGCACAGGTTTGAGGGGGTCAGTTTTGGGCTCAGGAGGAAAAATCGACACAATCGCGCATTATTTAATCAAGCTTTGTGGTATTAAGGGTTTTCGGGGAGCGTATTCAACCAGAATGTCTGGTTTTCCCGGTACTCCGGATCCGCTATTACCTCATCCAACACCGAGTCGATAGCTTTAACCGCGCGTTTGCCCCAGGCATTGTTGGTGCAACCAATGGCGCCATAAACGGGCTGCTCACCATACTCCGTGGTTGGCATATAGGTTAGCGACTGGTTATTTTCTTTGCTTGCGAAATAGCGCAGTACACCGGGATAATCCAGTGTGTAATGGATCCGTTCAAAGTCAATTTGCTGGAGCAGTCGCAGTGGCCCAAACACTCCGGGTAGCGCCAAAACATTATCGTCATCTTTGTGAGCGTCAATGGCACTTTGTAACTCGTCGGGAAAACGTCGCGCACCGGCAAAGCCGAATATTAGCGAATCGTTGTTGAGCAATTCTGCCAGTGATAGCGTTTCTGGAAGCGTTGGATATAATTCTGCTAACAGCTCTTTACGCAGAATGATGCCCAGTGGCGGATAAACGGTAGTTGTTTTGCTGTAGACAAAACGCTCAGTATCCTTGCGCTTAATCATGCAGGGAAAACACAGATTTTCCGTCCCTTCGACTAACCGGTTAATTCTTGACTGCGGATACACATCAATGGTGGTATCAAGCGGGGACAGCCTGGCGTTTATTTTATCCACCAGCACATCGCAAAGACCGTAGCCGGCATGATGCCCATCCAGAATATGAAAAGGCGGCGACGGGTTCTTTATCCAGCGAATATCCGCCTGAGGTTTGGCGGGCATTTCCTCAGCAGCCAGTAAGGCCTGACCAGAATACAAGCCCACTATAAGCAACGCGAGCAACAAGACTGCGGTTAACAAAGCAGGGTGATAAGTTCTTTCCATTTAACAACAAGTAACCTGATTTCAATAAACGGGTTGTATAAGTATAGCCGTTGCGATGAGCTTTTCGCAGACCGCGGTTACAACTTTTCCTTACCGATGTAACGATACTAAAACGCCGAACAGAATAATAAGACTGTTCGGCGTTGACTTCGTTACCGTGGCGGGAACATCCCGCCCATACCACCCGGGCCGCCGCCACCTGGTGGCATCATGCCTTTCATCTGGCGCATCATTTTCTTCATACCGCCGCCAGACATTTTCTTCATCATTTTTTGCATTTGAGTAAACTGCTTAAGCAACCGGTTTACGTCCTGAATCTGTGTGCCAGAACCTGCCGCAATACGACGCTTACGCGATCCTTTAATGATTTCAGGCTTTTCACGCTCAGCCGGCGTCATGGAATTGATGATAGCTTCCATTTGTACAAACTGCTTGTCGTTAGCCTGATCTTTGATCTTGGCGGTCATATTGCCCATGCCCGGCATTTTATCGAGCATGCCCATCATGCCGCCCATGTTGCGCATTTGCTCGAGCTGCTCTTTAAAGTCCTGCAGATCAAAGCCCTTGCCTTTTTGCACTTTCTTGGCAAGTTTTTGTGCCTTGTCTTTGTCGACTTTGCGCTCCACCTCTTCAATAAGGCTAAGCACATCACCCATGCCCAGAATACGAGAAGCGATTCGTTCCGGGTGGAACGGCTCCAGGGCATCGAGTTTTTCACCCATACCCAGGAATTTAATGGGCTTGCCAGTAATCTTGCGTACCGAAAGAGCCGCACCACCACGGGCGTCACCATCTGCTTTGGTAAGAATAACCCCGGTAAGCGGCAAGGCTTCATTAAAAGCTTTGGCGGTATTCGCCGCATCCTGACCGGTCATGGCGTCTACCACAAACAGTGTTTCTACCGGTTTAACCGCTGCATGCAGGCCTTTAATCTCGTCCATCATGTCATTATCGACATGCAAACGACCGGCGGTATCGACTAACAGCACATCAAAGAATTGCTTGCGCGCATCATCGATTGCGTCGTTAACAATATCGATAGGCTTTTGCAAAATAGTGGACGGGAAAAAAGTCACGCCCACTTCTTCAGCCAGGGTCTCCAGCTGCTTTATAGCGGCCGGACGGTAAACGTCGGCACTGACCACCATGACCTTTTTCTTCTCACGTTCGGTGAGATACTTTGCCAGTTTACCTACTGAGGTAGTTTTACCTGCCCCTTGTAAACCGGCCATCAGTACCACGGCCGGCGGTTGGGTTGCCAGGTTCAGCTTTTCATTCGCTTCCCCCATTACCGCTTCCAGTTCGGACTGAACTATTTTGATAAAAACCTGACCCGGCTTAAGGCTTTTGGTGACCTCAGTACCTACGGCACGGGCTTTCACCTGACTCACAAATTCCTTAACAACCGGTAAGGCTACGTCTGCCTCAAGCAGTGCCATACGCACTTCTCGCAGCGTATCTTTGATGTTGTCTTCGGTCAGACGGCCGCGCCCGCTTACATTGCGAAGTGTCTGGCCAAGGCGTTCGGAGAGATTCTCAAACATAAATCAATAACCTGAAACAAAAAGTAATCGCTGAAGTATACCGAAATTTACGCTGTTTACGTAGGGGGGATTAACGATTTATCGCAATCAGGCAGACATCTGGTTGAATTCTTTGTTATTCTCACGTATCTATATGGACTTATTAATTCTCAACGGGTTATCTACAACGAATGGCTACCTTGTTTGCGCTGTTGGCAGTTGCTGCCTATTTGTTTTCAGCGGTTTCGGTGACGGGGCGATTTTTTCATAATCAGGGGCCCAACCGCATGCTGTCGCTGAGCATTGCGGCACTGGCAGTGGTATTTCACTCATTTTATCTGGGCGATGCGATTCTGGCCGCTCAGGCCGGGCAGAATATGAGTATTACAAACGTACTCTCACTGGTTGCCTGGTTGATTACCTTATCGATGCTGGTTAGCAGCAGCCTGTTACCCAATACCATTTTATTACCCGTAGTATTCAGCTTTTCTGCGTTTACGGTGCTGGCATCCATGTTTGTACCGGTCAGCCATATTATGCATATCGACATGCGACCGGGACTGGTGATTCATATCACCTTATCGCTGTTTGCCTACGGGGCGCTGGTGATTGGCTTTTTATATGCATTGCAGATGTCTTACATTACCCATCAGCTTAAACATAAAGGCGCAGGGTTATTGCACTCTTCCCTGCCCCCGCTCATGCTGGTTGAGTCAATCCTGTTTAAACTGATTTTGCTGGGCACTATTTTGCTGGTGATTGCTCAGTTAAGTGGCTTTATCTTCCTCGACAACATGTTTGGTCGCGGATACATCCATAAAACGGTATTATCTATTGCCGGTCTGATTGTTTTTATTGTGCTGCTGGTTGGCCAGAAACTGTGGGGCTGGCGAGGAAAACAAGTCATATCATTAACTGTAGTTGGCGTAGTTCTGCTCTCTCTGGCGTATTTTGGCAGCCGGTTTGTTAGCGAAATACTCTTATAGTCGCATTCACCGAATAAACACTTGAAACCACGTAGCTGACTGTCTACATTGGTGGTTCTGATTAGTACAAGGGATTCCTTAGTTGGACGACATATCTACCAGTGCACTGCTGATTGCACTGGGCATTTTGATTGCACTTTCAGCCTATTTTTCCAGTTCAGAAACTGGAATGATGTCTATCAACCGTTACCGCTTAAAGCACCTTCAGGGCGAAGGGCACCGCGGGGCTAACCGGGTCCAGAAACTCCTCGATCGTCCCGACCGTTTGATTGGTTTGATCCTTATCGGTAATAACCTGGTCAACATTGCCGCCTCAGCCATAGCGACCATTATCTGTACCCGCTGGTTTGGTGAATACTGGGCAGTGTTTGCCACCACCATTGGCCTGACCATCATTCTGCTGATTTTTGCTGAAGTGACGCCTAAAACCCTGGCTGCGCTGTACCCGGAAAAAATTGCCTTTCCCAGCTCGCTGATCCTGTCGCCATTACTGAAAGTTCTCTACCCTTTCGTTGCCTTTATTAATGGCATTACCAACGGCATTCTGGCAATTATGCGTATCAGGCCTCATGATGGTGCGGGCGATTCCCTCAGCCGGGAAGAGCTACGAACGGTGGTATATGAAGCCGGAACCATGATCCCTAAAAAGCACCAGGACATGCTGGTCAGCATTCTGGACTTAGAAAACGTCACTGCAGAAGACATAATGGTGCCGCGCAGTGATATTGTTGCCATTGATATTAATGACGACTGGAAAATCATCCAGAAGCAGCTTACGACGGCGCAACATACCCGCGTGTTGTTGTATCGCGATAGTATTGATGATGCGGTTGGCTTTGTGCACGTGCGCGATGCCCTGCGCTTGTTATCTAAAGATCAATTTACCAAGGCCTCGCTGCTTCGTGCAGTAAGGGAAATCTACTTTGCACCTGAGTCTATTCCACTGCATACCCTGATGTATCAGTTTCAGGCCGAGAAAGAGCGGATTGCCCTGGTAGTTGATGAATACGGCGATATTCAGGGTCTGGTAACGCTGGAAGATATTCTGGAAGAAATTATTGGTGACTTCACCACTACTAACCTGCCCGATCACAGCAAGGAAGTATCCATTCAACAGGACGGCAGCGTTTTGGTGGATGGCAGCGCCAACATTCGTGAATTAAATAAAGAGATGGACTGGAGTTTTCCAACCGAGGGCCCGAAAACCCTTAACGGTTTGATTCTGGAATACCTGGAAGAAATCCCGGAGAACAATGTCAGCCTGCGTTTGGCTGGATATCCAATTGAAATTATTGATATTAACGAGAATATGATTAAAACCGTGCGGGTGATACCTGAGTATTTCCGGGAAAGCGCGCCTACCCCTAACGAGTAATTTTCCGCTTGGCCAGAGCTTTCGCTTTGGCCGCTGCCACCTTGGCCGACAAATCACTTAGTTTGCCCATCAGTTGCGTCAGCTCTTCATCTTCATGCAGGTCTGCTTCCTCAACATGACGCTGAAGCGATTTACGCAACTGTTCAGGGATCGACTGGCCAGACATACACTCTCAAATAATAGATTCACTACAGGTTCTATATCGGAAAGCGGCCGGATTTCTAAAGCAGAAAATTTGTCAGAATAACCAGAAATTCAAAGCTGAGAACATTGCTGATAATGCCAGCTCATAGCTGGTCTGCCAGTTACAGCCCCTGATAGTGCTTGAGTAAAACGCCTTTACTTCGGCTTAATGAATAGCGCACCACTGCCACAGAGCCGGTAGCAAACAATGACATTTTTGGCACATCGCAGATTTCGTCGAGAAAAAAAGATACAAATGGCATATGACTAACCAGCAATAGCGGCTGACCAGCGTTGTTCTTGATGCTCTGCCGGGCAAGTACGTCGACATAATCATGAACCAGTTTTACATTGCCATCGGGCGTGATGTCGGCGCAGATTTCAAACTGACTGGCATGCAGAGTATTGGCAACCTGCTGATAAGACTGACGGGTACGGGTGTATGGACTGACCAGTGCGGTTGCAATCTGGTTATCGAGGCAGTAGCTCTCTGCCAGCCAACGACTGGAAGCCCCAACTTCCGCACTGCCTACGGCAGTAAGCTGTCGGCTCTTGTCATCGGTAAGGAGTCCCTCGGCCTCACCATGGCGCATGATAAAAATTAAAATGTCGTCTTTGCTGCTTTGACCTGACATAACATTGCTAATATGATGAGAAATGACAAGTGTACGATAACAAAGGTCGCGCCCCTCGCCTAGTACTATCGCATTGACTTAGACTAAGGTGGGAGAACTCAGTCCGTGAGCCGGGCCGGAAGTATAATAATAAGTGAATAAGCGAAGACAAACACATTGAATATTTCCCAGGACTTAAACAGTACTGAATCACTTGTTCTCGAAAATGGACTCCGGGTACTCGTTATTCATAAACCTGAAGTAGACACCTGCTGCGTGTCGGTTAGCTGTAAGGCTGGCCACTTCTTTGACCCTGCAGATTGCCCCGGTCTGGCGCATCTGCTGGAACACATGTTGTTTATGGGCAACGACCTCATCCCCGAGCCGAATGGGATTAATGATCTGGTTGAACAGGCTGGCGGCTCTATCAACGCATGGACCGGGACCGAATTTGCCAATTACCATTTTCAGGCTCGTGCCCAGGCGTTGCCACGCTTACTGCCCGCTTTAGCTGCGATGCTGGGAGCGCCCCACTTTAATCAGGAGCGCATAGCAGCTGAAATCCAGTCCATCGATGCAGAGTATCAGTATAAGCGCAAGGATGACTTACGGCGGCTCTATCAAATTCATAAAGAAACGGCCAACCCGGCACATCCTTTTGCCAAGTTTTCGGTTGGCAATGAACTGATATTCAATCAGTTCCCGGTGTCTACGCTTAAAGAAATGCTCAGTAATTTCCATGAGCAGTATTATTGCGCGAAAAACCTTACCCTGTGTGTTTATTCCCCTTTTAGCGTTAGTCAGTTAACTCCGTGGTTTGGAGGATCATTTAACCTGCTCGACGCTGGCTCCGCTGCAGAACTTGAGTTACCGCCGCTGTATTTGGCTGATCAATTAGGCACACAAATTAATATTGAGCCGTTGCAGGCAGCAAGACGTCTGATCATTACCTTTGCTTTGCCAGCCTTGCATCTGGATATCAGTAGCAAGCCACTGGATTTTATCAGCCATGTACTGGGCGATGAGGCCTCAGGCAGCTTGTTTGCCTATCTGAAAGCCAAAGGCTGGGCCAGCAATCTGATTGCCGGCTCTGGTATCGAAGGACAGAATTTCAAAGATTTTAATATTAATCTGCAACTTACCGAGAGCGGGCTTACACACCAAAACGACATCATCAACGCGGTGTTTTACGTTATTGAGCAACTTAAGCAAGCCGCTACGGAAGAATGGCGCCTGCAGGAAAAAGCCAAGCTGAATCAGTTAGCCCGGCAATACGATGATTCCCATAAGCCTTTGCAGGCAATTAGTGAACTGGCAGAACTACACCAGTATTTTAGCTGGGATGACATCGCAAAAGCCTGTGTTTCTGAAACCTTAACTCAGCAAAGCTTGTGTGATGCGCTGGCTTATTTTACGCCGGCGAATATGCGGGTGAAAGTCATCGCTCAGAGCGTGCATACTACTAAAAGGTGTGCTTATTACGATGCAGCCTATGCGATTGAACCTTATACAGCGCAGCAACTGACAGCCTGGCAGACTCCCAGCCCGGTGCAGGCTATATTTATGTCGCCTCCCAATCCTTTTATTGGTGATAGCTACAGTCTTTGTAAAAACGAAGCGCAATTTGCACTGCCGCAACAGATAGTGAGTAATAAAGGATTTGATTTCTGGTTTTGTCAGGATCACATATTCAATGTACCCAAAGGCGATATTTTCGTGTCTTTTGACATCCCGTCTCTGGCGCAAAATATTCATCAGGTAGCAGCTAAGCGGCTATGGCTGGCAGCCCTCAATGATTTTCTGCAAGGCCGGTTTTACCGGGCGGAAATCGCCGGACTGCATTACCGGATATATGGCCACCAGGGTGGGTTTAGTATTCACACCCGAGGGTTCAGTGCCCAGCAGGGGCAATTGCTGAATCATCTTATTGATGCCATTAAAGGCTTCGCTCCGGATCCGCAAACTTTTAAACATGTTCAGTCACTGCAGTGTCAGAGCTTACATAACACACTATTAAACAAACCAATTAACCGCTTATTTTCACGCCTGAGTGTTTTAATTCAAAAAAACACACACGCGCCGGTAGAAATGCTGGATGCGGTGCAGCATTGCCAGTTTGATGATATTCAGCGACTGCGAGACAGAGCCTTTGACTACTACCATGTTGACGGGCTGATTCACGGTAACTGGTCGTCCAGCGCTGCCCAGCGTATTGTTGACAGTGTGCTGACACAAACTGTCTCTGCCAAAGCACCGCCGCTGCCACGCCCGGTTGCCAAATTACCGGTGGGTAAAACCTTATATCATGAAGTAGCCTGTGAGCACGATGACGCCGCGGTAGTGTTGTATTTACAGGCGCCCAGCAATGACATCCAGGATGTCGCCATGTGTATGGTATTGGAGCAAATGTTGGCGGGTTCTTTCTTTACTACCCTGCGTACAGAGAAGCAACTAGGCTATATTGTGGGTACCGGTTATGTTCCGCATAATCAGCATCCGGGCATCGCTTTTTACATTCAAAGCCCCAACAATGCGCCGCAGGTATTGCTCGATCACATCTCCACGTTTTTGCAGCAGCAAACCAGCGAAAAAACCTTTTACGAAGGTTACTGGCCACACATTCAGCGCAACCTGTTAAAGCAGTTGCAGGATGTTGATATTAATCAGTCCATGCGCTCTCAAAATATCTGGCAAAGCCTGGGCGCCAAAGACCCGCAACTTAATACCAACCAACGCCTTGCACAGGCCATCGAGTCGATGCGATTCAGCGATATCGAACACTACGCCACCGACATGAATCTCAACCAGACTTTCGGACAACTGGTATTGTTTGCCCCGGGTAAATTTAAAACCATGAACGTCGCAAATGACGTCTTTATTCCGAATATCGCGGATTTTAAATCTAAAGTTGAATTTTACCTTTGAGCAATAAACACCCGCTTTTCTCCTGCCGTCACCACTGGTTGCCCAAGAAACACACAGGCAGTGATGGCAATCAAAAAAAACCTTGTAGAGACGCTGTTTATTGGGCATATTGGGTAGCGGATAGTAGGGAAGCTAGACACGATAAGAAGTAAAAAAGATAAGGCATTCAATGCCAAAGGTGTATGGTGCGCTCAACCCAAAGAACGACTTTTGTACTGATATTTTCAGTGCTATTCCTATTTACCCGTGCGGCTTTTGCTGCCGCGGTGCTTACTGATATAAAATTTGCAGAGTACACTAGGGAAGACGGCCTGCCTGAAGGCACGATCATGTCAGTAGTTGAAGACTCAGATGGTTATATCTGGGTCGGATCCATGGAAGGCGTGTTCCGTTACGATGGATATCATTTTAAAGCGTACAAACACGTCCCCCAAAATCCCAATTCAATACCCCAAGGCCCAGCTAGAACAATGTTCGTTTCAGAACAAGGCGAGCTATGGGTTGGGACATTTAGCGGCCTAGCAAGATATCGACCAGAGACTGATGATTTTCAAGTTTATGACAGCAATAACTCTCTAATCCGGAACAACGAAATCAGGTCTATAGACGAAGATTCATCGGGCGATATTCTGGTAGCAGATGTTTCTAATATTTACCGTGTCGAACAAAACTCTGGCGAGCTATCATTGCTAGATAATCGGGTCGATTTCCCTGATGATATTTATGAAATACGTAATGAACCGACTCGGATATGGATAGGAACTTTCGCATCCGGGGGTTATATCTATGATAAAAAGCGTCGACAACTTTTTTCTTTAAAGTCAGTTAATCCCTGGGGGATCAATCTGTCTACCAATGCCGTTTTTGATATAAAGGTTATCGACGGCCTGTATTGGATAGCGACCAATTCAGGCATTGTAGTATTGAATAATAACGGTGAAAGCGTTAAACAACTGAACAGAGCTAACTTCCCCAATCTGAAAAATGAAAATGTTCGTTCAATTACTGAGGTCTCAGAGGGCATTATCTGGTTTGGCACGGAAGACGGGCTGGCTATCTACAATGATATAAAAGACAAACTGATCGTAATTGGTGCCGAGATGAAGAACATTACTTATCTTGACAATCAGTTTATTCCACACATTTATAAAGACTCAACTTCTTCCATATGGGTAGCTACGCTCGAAGGGCTATATAGACATTCAGCGGGCTCTAATTTACTGAGACTATACCCCGTCATCATGGCAGAAGAAGATAACGGTTCTCCAAGGATTTGGGGAGTAGAAGAAGATAGTAAAGAAAACCTGTGGATCGCCACACAAAGTGCTGGCGTTAGCCGACTTAATTTTAATGATGAAAGTCAGGCCTCTTATCTTACAGGGCGCGCTACACAACTTTGGGATCTAATAATAGACGAATTTGACCAACTTTGGTTGGCTACTTCTAACGGTATAGAGCTATTTAGTTACGATGGACAGCATCTCAAAAAGCGTGAGACATTTTTACCAAACCAATTCGTAGATAACATCCATTACGACAAAATGAAAATCTGGGCTTGGTCGGAACTTGACGGCCTGATATCAATTGAACCAACGCCTTCAGATGGAACTTCGCCACCAGGAACTTATGTTGTAAAGTCGCACAACACATTGTTTAAAGATTCAATGGTATCACCTATATATACTGACAATGACAATAAACTTTGGTTAGCTATTGACGGCCGAATAAAATTATACGATGCAGATAAAGGCGCAGTTACCAACGTTATTGACTTTAGCTCGAAACAAGCAAGTTCCCTTCCAAAGCTAAAATATGTATATTCTTGGGGGAATTATTACTGGGTCGTCACTCACGCTTCAGGTATTTACCAACTGGACAAAACAACACTTACTGTTGTTAGACATCACTCTCTAACCGTAGAAGCCCCCATTCTTGCTTCAGTAGGCTTAAAAGACTCTATTTGGGTATCCACGGAATCAAATGAAATCAAGCAAATACTATTACCTAACTTAGAAGTAGTATTGACGCTGTCCAGCACCAAACTAGAACTTAATGACTATTCTGAAGCCGCCGTAACTAAAACAAAAGAGAATGCATTAGTATTTGGTGGCGACCGAGGTTTTCATTATTTTCATCCTGAACTACTGACTTTTGATCATTTCACAGACGTACCTTCACAAAAACCGCAACTTGTCTCGTTAAAACTTTTTGGTAAAGAGCAAGTATTCGGTCAAAAAGGCTCTGTACTGGATAAACCGATAAACCTAAAGGATTCACTGACATTATCGGTAAGTGACTCACGTTTTAGTTTTGGTTTTGCGATCTTGAATGCTGTATCTCCTTCTACTGTAAAATACCGTTATCGCTTAACGGGATTAGATAAGAACTGGACAGAAGCCGGAAAGGAAAGACAAGCTCCTTACAACAACTTATCCTTTGGCGACTATACGTTTGAAGTACAAGCTCAGGAAGACGGTAAAGCCTGGTCAGCCTCTCGCGAGTTGAATCTGACAATTTTACCCCCCCCATGGCTGCACCCTGCAGCTTTAATATTTTATGGTTTTTTTGCGGCGATTATTACCCTGTATGTAGTTCGTCAATATCATGTGCGCCGTCGACAACGAATTGCTGTTTCCGAGTCGGAAGAACGCTTAAAACTCACACTTTGGAGTAGTGGTGATGAATTATGGGACTGGGATGTTTATCGAGGCCAGGTTTACCGGTCAAACACCTGGGGTACCCTGGACTTCCCTCAGGACGATATCCGCACCAGTAGCGCTTATGACGCCAATATCCATCCCCATGATCTTAAGCGCGTTCAGGATGCACTGAAAGAACACCTCGATGGTAAAACGGATTTTTACGAAATTGCGTACCGTACCAAAACCTTCACCAACACCTGGTTATGGATCCTGGATCGCGGCAAGGTGGTACAGCGGGACCACAACAATGAGCCCATCCGGATGACAGGCACATTGAAGGATATACAACATCTGAAAGATGCCGAAGAGCAACTCAACCTGTTTAAGCGCTCTATCGAAAACATTTCTGAAGGCGTGTTTATTACCGATACCAAATTCCGCTTCATATCGGTAAATAATGCCTACTGTACTTATACTGGTGAAACCCGGGATCAGGCGCTCGCGACTTACCTGTATTTCCATCAGTACCCGGAAGCTTTTACCGAAGAGATTAAGAAAACGCTAAGATCAAGAGGTAACTGGAGTGGTGAGGTTGAAAGTAGCAGGGTAAATGGCGAACGTTACGAAATCGAGCTGAATATCGATGCGGTGCATGACGACGACGGCCGGATCTCGCACTTTGTAGGCGTATTTTCAGACATCACTTCCCGTAAGAGCACGGAAAAAGAACTTTTGAAGCTGGCTAACTCCGATCCACTCACCGAGTTACCTAACCGTTCGTTTTTCCAGGCCAGTCATAGCAACCTGGTACGCCGTGCGACACCCCATGCCCTACTCTGTCTGGATATGGATAACTTTAAAAAGATTAACGACTCGCTCGGTCACCAAACCGGCGACATATTGATTAAGCAAATAGCCAAGCGCATCCAGCGCATGACCGACAGCAATTCTACCTGCTATCGTCTGGGCGGTGACGAATTCAGTATTCTGATGGAAGACTTTTCAGATATACATACCATCACCCACTTTGCTCAGAGTATTCTAAACACGCTTTCACGGCCATTTATCATCAACAAACAAGAGTTTGTGTTGGGTGCCAGTATTGGTATTGCGTTATTCCCTGAAGATGGTTCCTCACCTCAGGAGTTGTTGAAAAACGCTGACACGGCGATGTATTTTGCCAAGAACAACGGCGGTAACAGTTATCAGTTCTTCAGTGGTGAAATGAACCAGAACGCCGTTCGTCAGCTTCAGATTGAAAATCTGATCCGTCAGGGCATAAAAGACAATTTGTTCACTGTTTACTATCAACCGAAGGTCGATATCACCACAGGTAAACTGGTGAGTATGGAGGCGCTGGTGCGCTTTGAACACCCGAATAAGGGTATTGTCAGCCCAGGCCAGTTTATTCCTCTGGCGGAGCAAACAGGCCAGATAATCGAGATTGGTGAACAGGTTTTACGCAAAGCCTGCGAAGATACCAAGCGCTGGGTCAGCGAAGGCTTATTCAGCGGCCGGGTGGCAGTCAATATTTCCGCCAAGCAGTTTGAGTTGCCCGACCTTGATGACCGCATAGAAAACGTCCTCCGGCAGGTAGGCCTGTCCCCCCTTCACCTGGAATGTGAGATCACAGAAGGCACTCTGATGGAAAACCCGGAAGAAGGCCTCAGAATGATGCAAAGGCTGCGTGATCGCGGTATTCACCTGGCACTGGATGACTTTGGTACTGGCTACTCTTCATTGGCTTACCTCAAAAAATTTCCGCTGAATACCTTAAAAATCGATAAAGCTTTTATTGATGATATCGCCAACAGTAATGTTGACCGTCACATGGCGGCGGCAATTATCAATATTGCTCACAACCTGGGCCTTAAAGTGGTTGCCGAAGGGGTGGAATATGAAGAGCAGCTGAACATTTTACGCCGCTATGACTGCGAAATGCTGCAGGGTTACCTGTACAGCAAACCACTTAATGCAGAACGTTTCGAAAAGCTACTCCGTGAAAACAGCTTACTGCATAAAATCATCAATAAGGTTTCTCCAACCTAACTAAGTCTGTAATGACTTATGCCGCAGGCGCCGGTCATTTTTTATTGCCATTCTTACGTCCCGCTAGCCAGGTGTAAGCTGGCAGGGATTAATGCTAATGCATAACTGTTTCATCATCTCACTTTACTACTAAATCTCATACAACCTGTCCTTACACTGCTATCTGAGGCAGTTTCTTGATAAAACCCTGCATGTTATTAACCAGTTACAAATATAAATAACTTTGGCACTTTTATTTAAATGTGTGCTGGATAGCGTCTTTTTATCAAGTAAAGGCAATTTTTTGACTATTTTACCTTAAGTATTCTGATAAGCGGCAGATAAATGCATAGAACGGCAATAATTACCGGCAACGGAAAATTGACGCCGTCCAAATGGATGCTGCAAACCATTGTTTTTAAAGGAATTTAAAAGTTGGCATAGGGTTCGCATTACTAAGAGTGACAATGAGGATTGTCAATCAGTTTTGTTTGTTTTGTATATAAGAATATAACGAGGAAAGAAAGATGTTGAAAGCATACGCAGTAGCCCTAGTACTTTCTACAACCGCACCTGTAGCAGCCGATAAGCAAGAAGGCGCTCAGAAAGCTCCTGTACAGAAAAAAGAAGTCGCAACTGAAACCCAGTCTTACAAGCCTAAAACTGGCAGTGTTCGCGTTTAAGCTTCTAACAAATTCCAAAAAGGAGCTCAGGCTCCTTTTTTTATGCCTGCTACGCGCGTAAATAAGCGTTATTAAAGCCGCAGTCTTTTCTCATCCGCACATGACGGCTTATGGAAAACATTGGCCACACCAGCGGGCCCATCAATAACCCTACAAACGCCCACTGCTTTGCCGATAGTCCGGCTTTTGTCGCTTCGACAAAAAAGTAACAGCTACTGGCCAGACAAACTAAAATTACTGTCAACATATTGACGCCCTTTTAATCTATAAGGTTTTTTTGACTTGCTGGAAAAACACTCAACATTTTCAGCGGGCGCATATTACCCTTTTCTGGTAACAAAACCATCATTTATTTGGCTTATAATGAAAAAATCCGGCCTAAGCCGGATTTTTTAACATATTAATTACACTAGATTAATAAAAGGTAGTGTTTTCGGCTGCCATTGTTTCCAGTACGGCCGCAGGTTTGAACTTGGCGTCAACCTTATCAGCATAGTAATTTAGTCGTTCTACCACTTTTGCAACGCCTAACTGGTCCATATAGCGGAAAGGTCCGCCGAGGAATGGTGGGAAGCCAATCCCGAAGATAGCGCCGATATCACCGTCCCTGGCGCTACGGATAACCCCTTCATCCAGACAGCGTGCGGCTTCATTAAGCATCATCAGTACGCAACGCTCTGAAATCTCTGATTCACTGCGGCTTTTAGAGGGTGAAACACCCAGTAGCGGGTAAATACTCTCATCCACCGCTTTGCCTGGCTTTTTGCCGCTATAGTCGTAAAAGCCTTTTTTATTTTTCTTACCCTTACGATCATCAGCCAGCACTTTATCGAACGCTGAGGGAGCAGTAAAACGCTCGCCAAAGGCATCCATAAGGATAGGAATAATTTTAGTGCCTACATCGATACCAACTTCGTCCAACAACTTCACCGGCCCTACCGGGAAACCAAAGTTAAGGAGCGCTTTATCAATGTGATCGATAGGCTCGCCGGCCAGAATCAGACTTGCCGCTTCGTTCATGTAAGGTGCGAGGATTCGGTTTACATAAAAACCTGCCCCGTCCTTGACGACTACCGGTGTTTTGCCTTGCTTTTTGGCAAATTCTACGGTGGTAGAAATAGTCTGATCGGAGGTTTTCTCGTGAGCAATAACTTCTGCCAGCGGCATTTTGTCTACCGGCGAAAAGTAATGCAGACCAATTACATTTTCCGGGCGCTCAGCCTCGGCGGCAATTTCAGCAATAGGAATGGATGAGGTGTTCGAGGCAAAAATGGTGTCGGCTTTACACCCCTGCTCTACATCGGCCACCATTTTACGTTTAAGGCCAACATCCTCAAATACTGCTTCAACAATAATATCGGCGTCCTGCAGGCCCGAGTAATCCAGCGTACCGGTTAACAAGGCCATCTGCTTTTGCATCTCAGACTTACGCATAAAGCGACGCTTAACCTTTTTATTGAGCAAGTCGTAACTGTACTTCATGGCATTGGCAATACCAGCCGGCTGAATATCTTTAATCCGCACCGGAACGCCAGCTTTAGTGGCAGTGACATATGCGATACCGCCGCCCATTAAGCCGCCGCCGAGCACACCCACCTTAGTAACTTTCTCTGGTGGGACATCAGCAACGCCCGACTCTTTTTTCATCGCAGTGGTAGCGAAGAAAATTTGCCGTAGCTGCTTTGACTCTGGCGTCATCACTAATTGACCAAAAGCCTTAGCTTCTGCTTCCAGGCCCGCCTGCATGCCTTTGTTTATGCCAATAGCCACCACATCAAGGATCTGTTGTGGTGCCGGGTAATTGCCGCGTGTTTTGGCCTGGGTTTGCTCACCCGCTTTTTTAAATACGATATTGCGACCCGGAGCGGTGCCCTCAAGAAATTTATTTACCAGCCCTTTGGGTTCAGTCTTGCGAGAAGGTTTCGACTTGCCCGCAAATTGAGAGGCTACATCTACCAGTACAGAACGCGGTACCACGTCATCCACGATGCCGTATTTTTTGGCTTGTTTTGCTCGCACAGAGGCGCCTGTCAGCATCATTTTAATCGCTTGCTGAATACCCGCGAGTTTCGGCAGACGTTGCGTGCCACCACTGCCCGGCAATAGGCCGAGCTGCACTTCCGGCAGACCCAGCTGAGTTGCGGAACTTTCGGTACAAATTCGGTAATGACACGCCATTGCCAATTCAAGGCCACCGCCTAGTGCAGGCCCGTGAATAGCGGCTACAAACGTCTGGCGCATATTTTCAATGCGATTAAAAATATCCTGCCCGCCTTTAGCCAGTGCCATGGCTTCCTCTGCAGTAGAACAGGCATCCAGCATGGTGATATCGGCACCGGCAACGAAGGAATTATCCTTACCGCTTACCAGCACAACGCCCTTAATACTGCTGTCATTTTCAATTTCATCCAGCAGGACGGTCATTTCTTCGCCAAACGCAGCCTTTAGAGTGTTCATCGACTCACCCGGCACGTCCATGGTTAATATGGCAATACCGTTATCCTGTCTGGTCAGCGTAAATGCGCTTTGAGTTTGTTCTGTCATTATGCTGTCTCCACAATCATCGCTGCACCTAATCCACCTGCCGCGCAGGCAGTTAACAGTCCGGTTCCTCCGCCTCGGCGGTTCAGTTCATTAAGCATTTGGGTGATCATTCGGGTGCCGGTGGCCGCAAACGGATGACCGTAAGCAATAGAGCTCCCCATGACATTAAACTTGTCCATATCAATTTCACCGGTGGCTTTACTGCGACCCAGTTTTTCCTGAGCAAACTTATCACTTGCGAACATTTTGATATTGGCCAGCGTTTGCGCAGCAAAGGCTTCGTGCATTTCGATTAAGGTTAAGTCGTTCAGCGTCATACCTGCTTTATCCAGCGCCATTGGCGTTGCATACGAAGGCCCCATGAGCATGTCTTCCCACACGTCGATAGCCGCAAATGCATAACTCTTAATGTAACCCAGTGGCGTATAGCCCAGCGCTTTCGCTTTGCTTTCCGTCATCATCAGTACAGCAGATGCACCATCGGTTAGCGGCGTGGCATTCGCAGCGGTGACTGAGCCATATTTTTTATCGAATACCGGACGCAGCTTTGCATACCCTTCGATTTTAGAGTCAAAACGAATGTTGTTATCCTGCTCCAATGCACCTTTATAAGGTTCGGCATAGGCAGTCATGACCTCGTTGGCCAGTTTTCCGGCCTGCCAGCTTTCTGCCGCCAGACTGTGAGAACGATGCGCCAGTTCATCCTGAGCCTGACGGGTAATGCCATGGCTTTTGGCCATTTGCTCTGCCGTCTGCCCCATGGATAAACCTGTTGAATATTCTGCTACTGCGGGAGGTACCGGCAGCAGGTCTTTTAAGCCCAGTTTTTTAAGCACGGCCCATTTTTGCCCCAGCGTTTTGGTTTTCTGCAAATCCACTAGCGCTCTGGCCAGTTTTTTCGATACCCCGATAGGCGATACAGACGTTGAATCGGCGCCACCGGCAACACCGACTTCAATATTGCCCGCCATCATCGACTCGGCAATATTTACGGTAGACTGGAAACTGGTAGCACAGGCGCGGGAAACACTGTAGGCATCAGTGTGAACGTTCATTCCAGTGCCCAGCACAATTTCCCGGGCAATATTGGGCGCTTCAGGCATTTGTACAACCTGACCGTACACCAGTTGTTCAACCAGTTTGGGATCTACCGCATTGCGAACAAGTAGTTCGTTTACCACCATCTTGCCCAAATCAACAGCGGGCACGCCGTGAAAATAGGTCGCCATTTTTGCGAACGGCGTTCTGAGGCCGGCAACGATTGCGATCCTGTCGCCGTTGCGCGTTGTGACTGATTGTTGTTTAGCCATGCAATTCAACCTGTATTTGCGACCACCAAGTGGTCTGACCTGTAGTTAGTGGGCAGATTTTTACAAACTATTAAACAAATAGCAAATGTGCGGTGGAATATTTTGCAACATTTATTCACTTGAGGACGGACATCTCTTGAAACAAAATAAAGCGACCCTATTACAGATTGTTGATATAACAACAATTGGACAAGCAATAAATGGCTATCTGCCCATTTAAGCGGGAACCTTTAAGACCCTGAAAAGTCCTATCGGTTCAGTGCCGGTACCGGTCCAACGGATATCGCGCAATTTTTACCCACTATTTTGCATTTTCAATAACATAAAAAGGTGAGATTTTCCTATGGCAGCTGAGCAGTTCAGACAGTTACACGCATACCTCGACTCACAGATAATTGGTCAGTCTCAACTTACGCTCAATATGTTAATTGCATTACTAGCTGATGGTCACTTACTGGTAGAAGGGCCTCCCGGGCTGGCAAAAACCCGTGCCATCAATGCGCTGGCTAAAGGTATTGATGGTGACTTTCATCGCGTGCAGTTTACTCCTGACTTACTGCCTGCCGACTTAACAGGTACGGATATCTACCGCCCGGAGACCGGCGAATTTGTGTTCCAGCAAGGGCCGCTGTTTCATAACCTGGTGTTAGCCGATGAAATTAACCGAGCCCCGGCCAAAGTGCAGTCGGCACTGCTTGAAGCCATGGCAGAGCATCAAATTACAGTAGGTAACAAAACCTATAAGCTGCCAGAGCTGTTCTTGGTAATGGCCACTCAAAACCCGCTGGAGCAGGAAGGGACTTATCCATTACCAGAAGCCCAGCTGGACCGTTTTTTAATGCATTTGGAGATTGATTACCCGGATGCAGATACCGAACTGCAAATCTTGCAGCTCACCCGCAACGAGGAATTAAGTGCACCGCAGGCGGTACCACCCAGCCTCAGTCAGGCAGATATTTTTGCCGCTCGCAAAGCTGCCTTAGCACTGCATATGGCCCCTGCTCTTGAAACCTATCTGGTGCAGCTGATCATGGCTACCCGGCGCCCGGAAAACTACGCACCGGAACTGGCCGAATGGATTGAGTTTGGTGCCAGTCCCCGAGCCACTATTGCGCTGGATCGCTGTGCACGGGCGCATGCCTGGCTGGCTGGCCGTGACTTTGTTGGACCGGATGACATTCAGGCAGTATTTCACAATGCTCTGCGCCATCGCATTATTTTGTCTTATCAGGCAGAAGCAGAAGGGGTAAACACCAATCAGGTGCTCAATAAAATTTTAAATCTGGTGGCCGTACCTTAAATCATGACTGCGCAATCTTACTTAGCACGATTGCAGTCGGACGGCATTCACCTAGGTGTCAAAGAGTTACTGCAATACCGACAGTTTGCCAACCTGCTGGATTTAACCCCGCGGCGTACGCCACAGGCGCGTTTGGCGGGGAGTTACCTGACCAAGCATAAAGGCCGGGGCATGGAATTCGACGAAGCCAGGCATTACCAGCCCGGCGACGATATTCGCGCAATTGACTGGCGGGTAACGGCGCGCACCGGTAAAACTCATACCAAAGTTTATCGTGAAGAGCGCGAGCGCCCGGTGTTTATTTTGTGCGATATGTCTTCCTCCATGCAGTTTGGCACCCAGTTATTACTCAAGTCGGTACAGGCAGCGCATTTAACGGCGTTAATCAGCTGGGGCGCAGCCCAACGCGGCGATAAAGTAGGCGCACTGGTCTATTCCGATTATATGCACGCCGAGTGCAAACCGCTTAGTCGTAAACGTGCCGTGCTCACTATCTGCCACGAACTCATGCGCTGTCAGAATGATGCCCGTAGTCAACAATCTGCTCAGCCTGATACCAACATGGAAAGCGCCCTGGCCCGCCTGCGTCGTCTGGCAAAGCCGGGAAGTCTGGTGTATGTGATCAGTGACTTTCTGCAATTAGAAGAGCGTGCTTTGCAGCATTTAATGCAAATCAGCCGTCATTGCGAAGTGAGTGCGCTGGCTATTACCGATCCGCTGGAGCGGGAACTACCAGTAACGCATCGCCTGCAGCCGGTAAATGTGACCAACGGCGCACAGCAACAAACCTGGCTGTTAGGCGACAGCAACCTGGCCCGTCATTATTCATCCAGTCAGCAGGCTCGCTGGCAGGCAGTTGAGTCGCACCTCAAGCAATGTAAAACCTCTTTGAGTTTTATTGATGCCGGCCTGCCGCTTACTGAACAGTTTGAACGCTTACGGAGGTTGTCACAGTGGACCCGTTAGCTCAGTTAAAAGATATTCATACACCGCAAGGCGTCGACTGGTGGCCACTCGCCTGGGGATGGTGGGTTGCTGCACTGCTCGTAGTGGCGCTGTTATGTGGCCTGATTTATATAATAGTCCGCCACATCAGATTTAACCGGGCCCGCAGTGAGGCCATCGCGTTACACAAAAATTTGAGTGTAGATGCCCATTACCCGGCCAAAGCCAATCAATTACTCAAGCGGGTCACCCTGCATTATTTTGATGCCGGATATTCCGCTTCAGCCTACGGTAGCGCCTGGCAACATTTACTTTTGAACTGCCTGGCCGACAAGCATCAGGCTAAAGCAAAGCCAGGTCTTAAAGGCCTGTGCCAGAGCCCTTATCAGCCGGCTGCACCGGATAGTGAACAACTAACTGAAATGCATCAGGCTGTGAGCCTTTGGCTGCAACACGCCATGTTAAAGCATGCTCCTGAATCTGTAAGCACGGCGGAGGTAAACCACAATGTTTGAGTTTGCCTGGTGGTGGATGCTTTGTATTATACCTTTGCCGTGGATAATCCGGCTACTCAGCCGCAGAACCCAGAGTGCCGAAGTGGCCTTACGCGTGCCAACGCTGTTGAACAACTTACCAGAAACGCAGTCCTCAAAAGGCTCAAAGGTGTGGCTACACTTGTTGGCAGCCGTAATCTGGATCTGCCTGGTATTGGCGGCTGCACGTCCTCAATGGCTTGGTGAGCCGGTGAGTATTCCCAGCGAAGGCCGGGAGATGATGCTTGCGGTGGACCTGTCCGGCAGTATGAAAATTGAAGACATGCTGGTTAATGGGCGTCAGGTAAATCGCCTGACCATGATCAAATCAGTGTTGCATGATTTTATTAAGCGCCGCGTCGGCGACCGCCTTGGCCTTATACTGTTTGCGGATACCGCTTATTTGCAGGCCCCCCTGACTTACGATAGAGAAACCGTTGCCACCCTACTCGATGAGGCCGTTATCGGCCTGGTGGGTGAACAAACCGCCATCGGCGATGCTATTGGTTTAGGGGTAAAGCGTTTTGAGCTTAAAACCGACTCCAACCGGGTACTGATCTTGCTCACCGACGGACAAAATACCGCTGGTAATATCTCGCCGGAACAGGCCAAAGAACTGGCAGTAGATGCCGGTGTTACGGTGTATACCATTGGTGTGGGTGCAGATGTTATGACGGTGAACAGCTTTTTCGGCAGCCGTCAGGTCAATCCTTCACAGGAACTGGATGAAAGCATGCTGACCGATATCGCCAAAGCAACCGGTGGTCAGTACTTCCGGGCCCGGGATGCCGCAGAGCTGGAACAAATTTACGCCATGCTCGACCAACTACAACCTATCGCCGGTGATGAACGCAAAATGCGTCCACTCACAGCACTGTATTATTATCCGCTGGCGCTGGCACTGATGTTAAGCATATTGCCGGTAATTGGCCTGCTGCTTAGTCTGCTCTGGCGCCGACTCTTTGCAACGAGGATGTCAGCCGAATGATGTTATTGCCTGCTGATTTTCATTTTTTACGTCCGGAATGGTTCTATGCGCTCATTCCCCTGCTTTTGGCAGTATGGTTTGTTAAGCGCTGGCGCGCTAAAGCCACTGGCTGGCAGGGCGTGATAGCCAGTCACCTGTACCAGCATTTAATTACCGGCAAACAACAATCTGTTACTTCCCTGTTCGTGCCGTTTCTGGCGCTGACCTGGCTGTTAAGCGTTATTGCCCTGGCCGGACCTACATGGGAGCGCATCCCGCAGCCGGTGTATCAGGTTAAAACCGGCCACGTACTGGTGCTGGATATGTCGCTTTCCATGCGCGCTACAGATATAGCGCCCGACCGCCTATCGCGCGCTAAATACAAAGCCATCGATCTGGTTAACCTGATTGACGAAGGTGACATGGGCCTGGTGGCTTATGCCGGTGATGCCTTTGTGATCAGCCCGCTTACCGAGGATGCCAATACTCTCAACGCGCTGCTACCAGGTTTGAGTCCGGAAATTATGCCGGTTGCTGGCAGCGATCCGGTACAGGGGTTACGCCTCGCTGAAACGCTGCTGACCAATGCAGGATTTCAGAATGGTATGCTTTACTGGATCACCGATGGCGTGGAAATTTCTCAAATGAAGGAATTAAGCGACTTTCTTTCTGAAACCCCGTTCAAGGTGAATATTCTGGGTGTGGGTACCGAAGAAGGGGCGCCTATTAAGCAGCTCAACGGCGAGTTGCTTAAACGGAATAATGGCTCGATTGTGGTACCCAAACTGAATGCTGGCGCACTAAAACAGCTCAGCCGGCAAGGTGGTGGTACCTTTGCCGAGTTAACAGCCAATGATGCCGATATTCGCCAGCTCTCAGCAACGGGCCGCTTTGAAAATCGCGAAACCGAGGATAATGACAATAACAACCAGGGTGATGAGTGGCGCGAGGCTGGCCCTTATTTACTGCTATTGTTATTACCCATTGCCGCCTTTGCATTTAAGCGCGGTTTAATCTTTGCCCTGTTAGTCTCGGTAACCCTGACATTACCCACGCCGCCAGCCAGCGCTCAACAACAAGAGAAGCCGTCTGCGGCTGAATCTGAAGAAACGCCACAAAGTGATATGCCTGGTCTGCCCTGGTGGAAGAAACCCTTCTTGAATGCCGATCAACAAGGTTTGGAAGCATACAATGCATCACAATATGACGCCGCAAGCAGTAACTTTGAGGACCCGGCCTGGAAAGGCGCAGCTCAGTACCGTGAAGGTGATTATGCGGCTGCTGCCGAGACCTATGGTCAGCTTGACACTGCCGACGGGTATTATAATCAGGGCAATGCGTTGGCCAGAGCCGGTCAATTGGATGCTGCAATAGCCGCTTACGATAAAGCGCTGGAAAAACGCCCGACATTCCCTGATGCCAAAGACAACAAAGCGTTGATCGAAAAGCTCAAGGAACAGCAGGACCAACAGCAGCAGAATCAACAAAACCAACAGGACCAGAATCAGCAGGATCAGTCGCAGCAAGACCAGCAGCAGTCTGAGCAACAGGATGGTGACTCAGGGCAGGATCAACAAAACGCTGAACAGCAAAATGGTCAGAATCAACAGGATCCACAGCAAAACTCACAACAAGATCAGCAAAATGCGGATCAACAGTCTGAGCAGGAGCAACAGGAAGGCGAACAGCAAGAGGACCAGAACGCACAGTCCGAAGAACAACAGCAGCAAGGTGAGCAAGAAGAACAACAGGCTCAGGCCCAACAAGGTCATCAGGAACAAAGCGAGCGGGATAAGGAAACCCAGCAGCGGCTGAACAATTTGTTGCGCCGGGTCCCTGATGATCCTGCCTTCTTACTTAAACGCAAAATGCAACTGGAAGCCCAGAAGCGGCAGTATCGCCGCCCACCAGATTCAAACCGGAGTGATTGGTAATGCTTAAACAACGCCATTGGTTTATATGGTTACTGTTACTGACCTTTTCAGCCCACGCTGAAGTAACCAGCGTCACTGCGACCGTGGATAAAAACCCGGTGATGCTCGATGAAGCCATCACCCTGACCGTAACCGCCGAAGGCGATGCTGAAAGAGAAGCTTTCGACAGCTCGGTATTGCTCAGTGACTTTGTTGTAGGGCGTACCTCGGTAAGCTCGCAAACGTCCATTATCAACTTCGATACCCGGCGGACTACCACCTGGAGCACCACCTTGTTTCCGCGTAAGGTCGGAACATTTACCATCCCTGCCTTTACCATTGAAGGACAAAAAAGTGCGCCGGTGGAGGTAAGAGTTATTCCGGTTCAGCAAGGGGATAATGCCCCTGCACGGGATTATTACGTGAGTACCGAAGTAAACAATGATTCGGTGTATTTACAGCAGCAGTTGCGTTATACAGTAAAGCTATATCTGTCTTCGCAAATTGAGCGCGGCAGTCTGCAAGCACCAGAACTGGAAAACGCGCAAATCCAACAGCTCGGTGATGACAAGCAATACACTGAGCTGGTGAATGGCCGTCGCTACCAGGTAGTGGAGCGTAACTTTGCCGTATTACCCCAGCAATCCGGTACCTTTACCATTCGTGGCCCGGTATTCTCCGGCGAGGTAATTGCCCCTAACACCAATCAGCGCTTTGGCTTTTTTAACCGTACCCAAACTATCAACCGGGTAGGGCCGGATGTGCAGGTAGAGGTGAAACCCATCCCCGCTGAAGTGAATTATCATTGGTTACCCAGCGATTTTGTACAACTGGATGAAGAATGGCAAAGCGATACTTTTACGGTGGGTGAGCCGGTCACCCGCACTCTTACGCTTACCGCGGTAGGCGTGGTAGAGGAGCAACTGCCGGAGATAGAACAAATCTATCCGCCGGATTTTAAACTGTATCCGGACCAGGCCAACAGTGCATCGGCAGAAAAGGATAATCGCCTGATTGTGCAGCGCACCGAATCGGTTGCCATGATCCCAACCAAAGCAGGCAGCTATATTATTCCTGAAGTGAGAGTGCCCTGGTTTAACGTGTCTACCGGTAAAACCGAATACGCAAAGCTGCCCAGTCGCACGGTAAACGTGATAGCCGCAGCCGGACAATCAACGCCAGCGCTAACTCCGGCCCCAATGCAAACAGAACAGCCACAACCGGCAGAAGAAGAAGAACAAACACCAGCTCAGCCAGGAACAGCTGAGACCGCACAAAACGAATGGGATAATCTGCACACCATCATGTTAGCGCTGTGGCTGCTGACACTTATTGGCTGGCTTTTTACCTACGTTCAGCTTAAAAAACGAGGCCCGCGCAACCTTCCCTCTTCGCAAGCAGAAGCGGTCCAACCCACAGCGTCAGTCAATCAGTTACAGCAAATTGTTCGTCAGGGCGATATCCGGAAAATCCAACCGGCCCTTACCCAGTGGCTTAGTCAGTTCTCTGCGGCTAAGCGCTGGCAAATAGAGCAACAGATAAAGCCTGAGGTTGACGCGATGATGGCCGCAGGCTATGCTCCGCAGCCAGGCCAATGGGATCCATCTGCCCTACTTAATAAACTGAAGAACCTGCAAAACCAGCAGAGCGCTTCCGGGCAGGGATTATCGCCCCTCTACCCTGCCAGCTAATGCTAATTTGGTCGCTGCTTAACTGACTTTGGATAAATGGATAAATAAAGGAGCGTTTTAGCTCCTTTATTTTTTTTGAAAAATTTTATGCTTTTGTGAAATTAATTTATTTAATGTCAGGTCTGGTTAATCATGAAAGAAAAAACGCTCCGCTACGAAGCTTTGGTACGTGCACTTCACGGTGATATTTATCGCTATGCGTACTGGCTCACAAACGATAAGAGTACTGCCGAAGATATTGTGCAGGAGACTTTCCTGCGCGCCTGGCGGGCATTGGATAGCTTACAGGATGAAAAGGCCGCAAAATCCTGGTTGATCACCATCCTTAGACGCGAAAACGCACGGCGTTTCGAACGCAAGCAATTCGATCTGGTCGACTTCGACGAAGTCTCGGTTGCCGGCAATGAGGATCAGGACAGTGACGCAGAAGTCCGTCAGGTCCGGCGAGCGATCGGGAAACTGGCGCCGGATTATCGCGAGCCATTAATGTTGCAAATCATCTTTGGGTTTAGTGGTGATGAAATCGCCCAGCAACTGGAACTTAATAAAAATACCGTTATGACAAGGCTGTTCAGAGCGAGAGCGCAATTAAAGGATGCACTGACATCATCGTCGCAACAAAGAGGTTTTCATAGTGGATGAATTAGAATTTCGCCGCCGGGTCTATACGAACCCCGCGGATAACGAGAAAGATTTACTCGAGGCTGCTGCGCAAAATCCAGACAACGATGCATTTTGGCAGGATATCAAGCAACTTGATGAGAAGCTGAAAACTGCAGCTAGCGTGCCCGTGCCTGAAGACTTGGCTAATCGACTGATCCTCAAGCAAACGATGCGGGAGTTTAATCAGCAAAAACGCCGCAACCGCTGGTATATAGGCCTTGCAGCCAGTGTTGCCTTTACCTTTGGTATTGCCCTCACCGCCTGGCAGCAACAACACGTACAGCTGGATCAAGCCGCGTTGGCGCATATGTACTATGCAGAGACTGAACAACCTCACGCGAATACGGAAGTAACACCACAGTTAGTCAATGCAAAACTGGCTCAGTTTGGTGCCGAGCTTGATACATCCATTGGTCATATCGCTTCGGCGAACTATTGCATTCTTGATGCGATCCGTAGTTTGCACCTGATTATCGAAACCCCAGAAGGGCGTATGTCGGTTTTCCTGGTACCGGATCACGATAAACCTATGACCAGTGACTTTGCCGACGAAGTTTATCAGGGCAGCAGCTATGCTTTGCATAAAACCAACATTCTGGTTGTAGGTGATAAAGATGCCAATATTCCGGCATTTAAATCAGAACTTAAGCAATATTTAAAATTCTCGGCTTAAACGCCCTTCCCTAATGTAAAACGCCGGGCAGGAATTGCCCGGCTTGACCATTCTTGCTATCCCCTTATTCCTTTGAATCTCAAAACCATACTGACGTTCAGTTCAGCCGAAATGCGATTAAAGCCAAAATAGGTTTAAAACACAAAGGCGCACTGAATACCAAGCGCATGCGCACTATGAATATATGGCCAGGTAGCGGCCCGGATATACAGGAGCTTGATATGAGACTCAGCAAAGAAATACTATTCGTTTTTATAAGTTTGCTATCAGGAGTCGCTCTGATCAGTACCGTAGAGCTAATTATCGGCGACGAGGGACAGATGGTGATGATAGCGAAAAATTTTAGTGCGGGCGCGACAACAGCCGCCGTTTATCTCTATATTAAATGGCTTGAGAGACAATCTTTCTAACCGTACTTCAGGATATTCAGTTAACTGAATATCCTGTTTTTCGAGGCAGAGTCTTTTCAAATACAACTCATTTTGCCGCCACAACCTTGTTGAATTTACCTATCTGAAAGAGCTTATCGTTATAAACGATTAACTTGCATTAATTCTTCTCCTTCACTTAAGGGCTTTCAGACCCTCGCCTTACCTATTGGCTGTCATCCTGTTATAGTGAACCAACACGAGATGCTTTAGGGGCAAAACGGCTTAAGCAGCGCTTCCCCGTAAAAAGCACACTAAAATCAAACAATAATGAGAAGGGAGCGCTAATGGCAGTTGGCACAATGATTTCTTTGGGACTGTATTTTCTGGTTATGCTGGGCATTGGCTGGTATAGCTTTAAAGAGTCCGATACCAATGTAGAAGGCTACATGCTGGGCGGGCGTAAACTTGGTCCTGCCGTAACGGCATTATCGGCCGGTGCCTCGGACATGAGTGGCTGGATGCTAATGGGCTTACCCGGTGCCATGTATGTGGCGGGTATATCGGCCATGTGGATTGCGGTGGGCCTGACTATAGGTGCGTTTGCCAATTACATTCTGGTGGCGCCTCGCTTGCGGGTTTACACCGAGATTGCCAATAACGCTATCACCCTGCCCGACTACTTTGAAAACCGCTTTGCCGATAACTCGCGCATGCTGCGAGTGATTGCTTCGGTAGTAATTGTTATCTTTTTTACCCTTTACACCTCTTCTGGTGTGGTAGCCGGCGGCAAACTGTTTGAGTCATCCTTTAACCTGAGTTACGAATTAGGCCTGTATGTAACCGCCGGTGTGGTGGTTGCTTACACCTTAATTGGTGGCTTTATGGCGGTGAGCATGACCGACTTTGTGCAAGGCTGCATTATGTTCCTGTCGCTGATCCTGGTGCCTATTGTGGTAATCATGAACCTCGGCGGTTTATCGGATGCCAATGCTATTATCACCGATATCAACCCCAACCTGTTCGCCCTGTTTACCGATGCCTCTACCAACACAGCGCTGTCGACTATCGGGATTATTTCTCTACTGGCCTGGGGCTTAGGCTACTTTGGTCAACCCCATATCATCGTGCGCTTTATGGCCATACGTTCGGTAAAAGAGGTACCGGTTGCCCGCCGTATTGGTATGAGCTGGATGATCATGTCCATCATTGGTGCTTTGTTTACCGGCTTGTACGGGATGGCTTATGTGAGTCAACAGGATGGCGTTAGCATCGATCCGGAAACCATTTTTATTTACCTGTCGCAACTGCTGTTCCACCCGTTAATCGGCGGCTTTTTACTGGCCGCCATTCTGGCGGCAATTATGAGTACCATTTCCTCTCAGTTACTGGTGACCTCCAGCTCGCTAACCAGCGACTTTTATCAGGTATTCCTGCGTAAAGATGCATCAGAGAAAGAATTGGTTATCGCCGGGCGGATATCCGTCATTGTGGTTGCAGCAGTAGCCATCGCGCTGGCTTATGACCGTGACAGCACCATATTGTCGCTGGTAAGTAATGCCTGGGCAGGCTTTGGAGCGGCGTTTGGCCCGCTGGTGATCTTCAGCCTGTTCGACCGTCATATGACCCGGGCTGCGGCATTTGCCGGCATGATCACCGGCGCAGTAACGGTGCTGCTATGGATTTACCTGCCAATTTCCATTGGTGGTCAGTCATTGAGTGCCTGGATGTATGAGATTGTACCGGGCTTTATTTTATCGAGTATTGCTATTGTAGTGGTGTCTAAAATCACCCAACCGCGGGAAAACGTTAAAGAGACCTTTGAAAAGTTTGAAGAGGCGCTACACCACCAGCAAAACGTAATTTAATTAACACATCGGAGCAGCAATATGGGGTTTGATAACACCCTGTGTTGCTGCGCTTCTTTAAAGGCTATTGGCCTGATGACTTCCTGTATTCCCCTTCCGTTCTTTTGCTAACCCATACAAATCAAGGGCTCATCCGCACTTCGTTTTCGCGCACCGATATTTTTGTTAGCCGTAAAGAAATCACTCTTTATGACGCCTGAATTACAGTGGAATAAAAACGTAATTTCAAATAGCAAAATAACATAGCACTTTTGTTTCTAAATATGTTAGGGTTCTATGCATATAATCATTTCGTATATAAACCTAAACAACTTCGGACTCGATAAATGACTGATAGTATCCCGTCAACCACCCACTTGAAACAACTCGAAGCCGAGAGTATCCATATCTTTCGTGAAGTCGCCGCAGAATTTGAAAATCCGGTGATGCTTTATTCCGTAGGCAAGGACTCTTCGGTTTTACTTCATTTGGCGCGTAAGGCATTTGCCCCTGGCAAAATCCCTTTCCCATTACTTCACGTTGATACCACGTGGAAGTTTAAAGAAATGATAGAGTTTCGTGACCAGCAGGCCAAAAAGCACGGCTTTGACCTGCTGGTACACATTAATCAGGAAGGCGTTGACATGGGCATGGGCCCATTCTCTCACGGTAGTGCCAAGCATACCGACGTAATGAAAACAGCTGCCTTAAAACAAGCCCTGAACAAATATAAGTTTGATGCGGCATTTGGCGGAGCTCGTCGTGACGAAGAGAAATCTCGCGCCAAAGAGCGTGTTTACTCATTCCGTGACAGTAACCACCGCTGGGATCCAAAAAACCAGCGCCCGGAGTTATGGAACATCTATAACTCTCAGGTAAACCGTGGCGAAAGCATTCGTGTATTCCCAATGTCGAACTGGACTGAGCTGGATATCTGGCAATACATCTACAAAGAAAACATCGATATCCCACAACTTTATCTGGCGAAGCCTCGTCCGGTTGTAGAGCGTGATGGCGTTCTTATCATGGTTGATGATGACCGTATGCCTCTGGAAGAAGGCGAAGTACCAGAAATGAAGTCAGTGCGATTCCGTACCCTGGGCTGTTACCCACTGACCGGTGCGGTGGAATCGACTGCTGCAACCCTGCCTGAAGTTATTCAGGAAATGCTGCTGACCAAAACGTCAGAGCGTCAGGGCCGGGTTATCGACCATGACAGCGCTGGCTCCATGGAGAAGAAGAAAATGGAAGGTTACTTCTAATGGCTACCAATATCGTCTGGCATCAACACGAGATCAATAAAGATACTCGCGGCGAAAGCCTTGGCCAAAAGCCGCGCGTATTGTGGTTAACCGGTTTAAGTGGTTCGGGTAAATCAACCCTGGCCAACCTGCTGGAGAAGAAGCTGCACGAAAAGGGTAAGCATACTTACCTGCTCGATGGCGACAACGTACGCCACGGTTTATGCGGCGATCTGGGCTTTAGTGATAAAGACCGGGTAGAAAATATCCGTCGTATCAGCGAAGTGGCTAAATTATTTGTCGATTCGGGCATGGTGGTATTAACTGCGTTTATTTCACCGTTTCAGGCCGACCGCGATTTTTGTCGCAACCTGTTAGCCGACGGCGAATTTATCGAAGTATATGTAGATACCCCACTGGAAGTGTGCGAACAGCGCGATCCCAAAGGCCTGTATAAAAAGGCTCGTAGTGGTGAAATTAAGCATTTCACTGGTATCGACTCTACCTATGAAGCGCCGCAATCTCCGGAAGTACATTTGCAGTATCAGGATGAACCAGCGGAACAAACCGCAGAGCGGCTGTTCAACCTGCTAGAAGAAAAAGGATTATTATAATGGCGATTACGGATCCACTGGCACTTCAGGTGCTGGCCATCGCAAAAGAAGCTGGCGACAAGATCATGGAAATTTACGACCGTGACTTCGCCATCTACGAAAAACAAGACACCAGCCCGTTAACCGAAGCGGATCTAGCTGCCCACAAGAGCATTGTGGCCGGCTTAGAAGCTATCTCAGAGCTGCCTATTCTGTCTGAAGAATCAGCCGATATCAGCTGGGACGAGCGCAAAACCTGGGATAAATACTGGTTGGTTGACCCACTCGATGGCACTAAAGAGTTCATCAAGAAAAACGGTGAATTTACGGTAAACATTGCCCTGATCGACGGCGGCAAGCCAATAATGGGTGTGGTATACGCACCAGCGCTTAGCAAGTCTTACGTAGGTGTGGTTGGCCAGGGTGCCTGGACAGAAACCGCTGAAGGCGTAAATTCCATCAGCGCTAAGCCACATCAACCTGGTGAACTTTGGAAAGTCGTGGGCAGTCGTTCACACCAAAGCCCTGAAATTCAAAATCTACTGGCGCAGCTTGAAGGCGAAACCGAACTGGTTGCCATGGGAAGCTCATTAAAATTATGTCTGGTTGCTGAAGGTGAAGCACACCTTTACCCACGCTTAGGCCCAACGTCTGAGTGGGATACCGGCGCGGCGCACGCGGTAGCATTAGCTGCCGGAGCCGACGTTACCGTGCTGGACGCAGCAGACCCGCTGAACTCTGACGCCGAGGCTCTTACTTATAACCAGAAAGAGTCTGTGTTGAACCCTTATTTCCTCGTGAGTGCATAAGCATGAATAACGAAAACGCATTATTAAAAGAAGACATTCTGTCTTACCTAGAACAACACGAACAAAAAGATCTGCTCCGTTTCTTAACCTGCGGTAGCGTAGATGATGGTAAAAGTACCCTGATTGGTCGCCTGTTACACGACTCAAAAATGATTTTTGAAGATCAGTTAGCTGCCATTACTCAGGACAGTAAAAAAGTCGGTACTACCGGCGATAAAGTCGACCTGGCGTTGCTGGTAGACGGCCTGCAATCTGAACGTGAGCAAGGCATTACCATTGACGTAGCCTATCGCTACTTCTCTACCGACAAGCGTAAGTTTATTATCGCGGATACTCCGGGACACGAGCAGTACACCCGTAACATGGTAACTGGCGCCTCTACCTGTGATCTGGCGATCCTCATGGTTGATGCCCGTGCCGGCGTAAAAACTCAGACTCGTCGTCACTCTTTCCTGGCTTCGCTGTTAGGCATTAAGCACGTTATCGTTGCGGTAAACAAAATGGACCTGATGGATTATTCTGAGCAGGTTTATAAAGATATCCAGGCTGACTTCCTGGAGTTTTCCAAGCAGCTAAACATCACTGATATCCAGTTTGTGCCAATTTCGGCGCTGGAAGGTGATAACGTAGTAAATGTTAGCGAACACACGCCTTGGTATGACGGTGAGACGCTAATGACGATGCTGGAAAATATCGAAATCCAGAAAGACGCGAACACCGACGATTTCCGCTTCCCGGTACAATACGTCAACCGTCCTAACCTCGACTTCCGTGGCTTTGCCGGTACCGTGGTATCCGGTTCAGTTAAACCAGGTGATGAAATTACCGCACTGCCTTCAGGCAAGAAGTCGAAAGTAAAATCCATCGTGACTTTTGACGGCGATTTAGACGTGGCTTACCCACCACTGGCAGTTACCTTAACGCTGGAAGATGAGATTGATATCTCCCGTGGCGATATGATTGTTAAATCAGACAATCTGCCGCTGTTAAGCACTCAGTATAAGTCGCACCTGGTATGGATGGCTGATGAGCCAATGATGCCTAACAAGCAGTATCTGTTTAAATTTGCCAGTCAGATGACGTCAGGTTCGGTAGCTGAAATCGATCACCTGATCGACGTAAACACCCTTGAAGAAACTCAGGGCGTGCACATGAATCTGAACGAAATTGCGGTAGTCGACCTGAAATTTACCCAGCCAGTGCCTTGTGATAATTACCAGAAAAACCGTGCTACCGGCGCGTACATCGTAATTGATCGCCTGACTAACGGTACCGTAGGTGCGGGTATGATCATCGATGAAATCGCCAAGGACCAGCAGCATCAAACTCAGGAATTCTCAGCCTTTGAACTGGAATTTAACGAGTTGGTTCGTAAGCACTTCCCACACTGGAATGCTCTCGATATTAGCAAGCTGTAGGAGCAGGTTCTCGCAAGATGGAACTTAACCAGCTACTGGTACTGATGTTTTTCTTTGGTACCATCGGGGCGCTGATTTTTACAAATCAGCGCCCTTCTACTGTATTTGCATTAACGGTGCTGGGTCTACTGACTACCCAGCAGATTACCTTTGATCAAATTCTCGATAACTTAACCAATAAGGGCTTAATTACTCTTATTCTGTTGCTACTGGTTAGCAGCGCCATCGATAAAACGGCGTTTATCAAGCGTCTTGGTCGAAAGCTGGTAACGGCCAGTTTTACCAAATCCTACTGGCGCCTGTTTGGCCTGACTTTTTTCTCATCAGCGTTGTTGAACAACACCGCGATTGTGGCGAGCCTGATTGGGCCTGTTAAGCAGAACCAGTACCACCCTGCCTCGCGATTACTCATTCCACTATCCTATGCAGCCATTCTGGGCGGAACGGTTACGCTCATCGGCACATCAACCAACCTGATCGTCGACAGTTTCTTACAGGAACATGGCCATCCGGGTTTCGGCTTTCTGGACTTTACCCTGTTTGGCTTAGTTGCCGGGTTAAGCTGCGGACTGCTGATGTTTATGCTTTCACCACTGCTACCGGATATTGCCAGCAAGCAACGTGATTACCGAGAGTACATCGTTGAAGCCGAAGTCAGTGAAGATTCAGAACTGGTTGGTAAAACCGTTGAGCAAAACCATTTGCGTAACCTGCCTGAACTGTTCCTGGTAGAGGTTGTTCGCCAGGGTAAGCTGATCACGCCGGTTAGCCCCGAGTTGATAATCCAGGCCGATGACAAGCTCATCTTCTCCGGAAACGTAAAGAATCTCGATACACTGAGTCACATTAAAGGGCTCAAAACCTTCGCCGAAACCGACGGTATTTTGCGTGAAAACCTTACCGAGGTAATCGTTTCCAACCGTGCACAAATTATTGGCCAGACCATCAAAGCACTGGGCTTCAGGGCGCTGTTTGATGCCGCCGTGGTAGCGATTCGCCGCGACGGTGAGCAGCTTTCCGGCAAATTGGGCGAAATTAAACTGCAGGCCGGTGACTTTTTATTACTTGCCGCAGGGCCGGACTTCCACAGTCGGCACAATATCTCAAAGAACTTCTTTATTCTTTCCGAGCAGCGTATTGCGCGCCCTCTCTCCACACCACAGGAGTGGATAACAGTGGGTGGCTTTTTACTTACGGTATTTCTTGCTGCCACCGATATGGTGCCGCTTGGCATCGGTTTGCTGTTTTTTGCCGCCGTTCTGCTGGGCGCGAAAGTCACTACAAACGGGGAAATAAAACGTAACCTGCCATTAAACCTGATTGTGGTTATAGTGGGGGCATTATCGCTGGCTACCGGGCTCGAGCAGTCTGGCGTCATCGATATAAGCACCGAGTTACTGCTGCCCTATCTGGCTGATACCAACTGGCTTATGGCGCTCATTGTGGTGTATGTACTTACCCTGCTTCTCACCGAGTTTGTGACCAATAACGCAGCGGCTGCATTAATGTTCCCGTTTGCCTACGGCCTGGTGGAAATCATTGGTGCGCCGTTACTGCCGTTTGCTCTGGCGGTTGCCTTCGCTGCCAGTGCCAGCTTTATATCGCCTTATGGATACCAAACGAACCTACTAGTATTTAACGCGGCCAATTACAAATTCAGCCACTTTATTCGCTTTGGTTTACCCATATCGATAGTGTACTCATCTATCGTTATTGCTTTGCTTAACTGGGTGTATTTCTGAGTAAAGCGACTGGAACACATCTAAAACATATTGCGCCCGGTAAGGGCGCAATTTATTAGTAAGCGTTTGCCTATCTACAAATCAGATTTATTGAATGAGTCGGCCTGTTGAGGAGACCCCGGGTAGCGCCTATCAGGCGCTACCCGGGGTATTATTTGCTATCTAAACAACACTTTTTCTTTGTTGAACCAGTACACGCAGAAGTATAGCAGTGCACCGGCAATCACTGCGGTGGAAGAAAAGATGGCAAACAGCTGGAAGTAATCCATGGTGCCTTTGATCAGCTCTTTGATGGCCAGGGCTACGTTAGTTAACGGTACCCAGGCCCAGCCACCCTTAAGTTCGACACCGGGCAACATTGCCAGCATAACCGGCACGATTACGGCAAAGACTAAAGGCGTCATGTACCCCTGCGCTTCTTTAAAGCTGCGGGCATAAATTGACAGACTCAACAGCACTGCTGAGAAGATCGCTACCACAGGTACCAGCATTAAGAACATCAACACAAAGTCGATAGCGTTGATGGCGCTCATAAACTCGCTAACCATCTTAATTGCCATGCCCTGACTGATTACCAGCCCCCATACAGCCATGCTCGATACCGTAATCAATGCCGAGGTTGCCCCGGCCAGCGCAATGGTAAGGAATTTACCTAACACCAATTTATGGCGTTCAATGGGCGAAATAAGCAAGGTTTCAAGCGTGCCACGCTCTTTCTCACCTGCGCCTAAGTCAGTCGCTGGGATCATGGCGCCCTGTAAACAAAGCATAAAGATAAAGTACGGGATCATACCGCCAATTTTTTCGCCCCAGTTTTCCCGTTTGTCAGCCACATCGACTTTCTTAATCACGATAGGCTCAATCAGCGCCTGTTGTTGTGATTCATCCAGTTCAAGTGAGGCGAAGGCTTTCTGCTGGCTGCGCTCGGCATACACATCAACGATTTTATCCAGTCGGCGGCGAACCATGTTAAGGCCTGCATCATTTAAGTAGAGGCTTAGCTCAATCTGGCCACTTTGCAGTGCGTCCTCACTAAAATTATCGGGAATAACCAGCACGAAATCGGCCTGTTCCGATTTTACAAAAGCCGCAATATCCTCACCTTCATCAATCATAACCTGATTGAATAAATCAGATGCAGCTAAGTCTTCAACCAGAGCCGGTGCATATTGTGCACCCACTACGGCATAATCGAGGACTTTATTTTCGGCTTTATCAACCGCCTTACCGGCAAAAAACATCACCACACCAATCAATAGCGGAAACACCAGGATTGGCAATGCCATCATGAAAAATAACGTTTTTCTGTCGCGCAGCAATTCTTTTATTTCTTTCAGCATGACTTTCCACATAACTACGCTCCCTGATTAATGACATGCATAAATGATTTGTGAAGTGATCCTTCCGCCTGCGCTTTAAACGCATCAAAGGAGTCAGAGAAATGGGTCTTGCCATGATGAATAACCGTTACCCGATCACACAATTCCGCCACCTCATCCAGATGATGAGTGGAAAAAATCACCGGCACGCCCTGATCTTTCAGGCGACGGATAAAGTCGAGCACGGTCTGTGCGGCCATAATATCCAGGCCGGTTGTGGGCTCATCCAGAATAACCACCTTAGGGTCGTGAACCACCGCACGGGCAATGGCGGTTTTTTGTTTCATACCGGTCGAGAAATTTTCACTGCGACGGTCTAAAAAGGTATGCATATCGAGAATATCAGCCAGCTCGCTGATTTTGGCATCTATCTGTTCTTCACTCATACCATGCAGCTGACCAAAGTAGGCAATGTTTTCACGGCCGGTTAAACGCCCGTAAAGCCCGGTTGAACCAGACAGAAAACCAATCATTTGGCGGGCCACTACCGGCTTGGTCACCACATTGGTGCCATTAATAATGATTTCTCCACTGTCAGGGGTTAGCGCAGTGGATAACATCCGCAGCGTGGTAGTTTTACCAGCACCATTCGGGCCTAACAGCCCCAGTACTTCGCCGGATTCACAGTAAAAGGACACGTCCTGTACAGAATGGAAAAATCGCCCTTTTAAACGGGGATCCTTTTTTTCCTGATCGCTGAGCTTTTTAGGATTCTCAACGGCGAATTTTTTTGCCAGATTTGAGATTTCTATCATTATCCTTCCCTAAGTAATTGTTATTGGTCCGTTTGGCTTGTGAAACTTCGTTACATTTTTTCACGCAAACCGATGGTAATTATGAGTATACTGGCATGATTAAAAATAATAATCTGTAGAAATGTTACAAAATATAAGGAGTCAGGGATGTCGGAAGTCACCAATCCGTTCCAGGCATGCAATAACATCTTTTTTAAGCCCAATGGCGTGTTCAGAGCCATCGACGAAAATAATAACTGGTCCTGGATACCGTTTTTCGTTGTTATTCTGATGAGTGTGTTACCCGCTTACCTTTATATCAACTTTGTTGATTTCGAGTGGTACAAAAACATGTTGGTAAACACTCAGTATGGCGAGTTAAGCCCGGCAGAACAAGATAACATCCGCGGAAACATGGCCCAGCCTCAGGTAATGGTAGCCATGATAATGTTCGGAATTCTGGGCCCTATTGTGGTTAATGCTATTCTGGCACTCTATCTGAACCTGACAACGAAGTCCGACGAAGAAAACCTAAACGGTTACACCGACTGGTATGGCTTTACCTGGTGGGCAGGAATGCCGGTTGTGGTTAGCGCTTTACTGGGTATTGCTTTAATCGCGATTGAAGATAACCATCAGGTATTACCCACTATACTAAGCCCTTTATCCGTTGCCTATATTTTTAATGTCGGTATGGAGTCAGACTGGTTTGGTTTCGCTCAGGCACTGCGACTGGAAACGTTATGGTCGGTCTATCTGATAACGGTAGGTATTACCCAGTGGACCAGTTTCGAAACCAAAAAGTCTGCCATTATCGCAGCGGCTCCCTTTGTAATCATTATGGGCGTCTGGGCGCTGATGAAGCTTTTCTAAGTTCGGCAAAGCGGCAATTGAACGGTAGCTGGCGCGTTAGGCGCCAGTGGCCGAAAGTATCCTGTATCGGCATAAAATGCCTCGGTCTGTTCTGTATACCAGCCTGGTATCCCCAGCAATGGAATGGGTTTTAAGGTGTTTTTTGCCGCCAATCCGTCAAGTTCAGTAAGCCGCTCAGCCAATGCTACATCCATCACCGTATAGCGGGTTTTCTCATCCATTTTCGCAAACCCGGCAGGCACAATCACGGCAAGCCATTTTGCCGTCAGGCCAATAAACGGGTCCAGCAACATTTCGTAAAGGGCATGACCAATAATCATTGGAAACAACGTGTTGCCCCATTCGTGCTGATTATCAACCAGACATTCCTGCCACTGATGGTTTGCCAACCTTTCCAACAGTTGATTACCTATTTCGAGTTTATCTTGTGGTACCGCAATCACCAACCCGCATTCATCAAAATGCGTAATGCGATTACGTTTAGGGGTTCTGGGGTGCACGCCAAACTGCGCAATTTCCTCACAGTGGAGTGTATTAATCCGCTTTTTAGTGCGCGGAAAGGCTATCCACATCATCGCATTAAAGGTGTCATGCCAGTTGGTGCGTGTTGGCACCTGATTTTCCTCAGCGATAAACACTTCATAATAGCGGTTTGCTAAATCGGCCTGGTCATCATCAATAAAGTCCGGACCCGCCCAGCCTTCATCCATCAGTTTTGCACAGTCATTAAGCTGCGGCGCACTTAACGCATTGCGCCCTTCCATCCTGAATGTGGAAAATAAAGTGTCTAATGGCAAAGTGGATAACCTGGTTGAATCGGATTGTGAAGACATGATAAAGCGGAGGATATCTTAGCAGTTCAATTTTGTACTGAATTCTCTATACTGGAAAGCTAATGTAAAGCAAACAGAGAAAAATAAATGAAAAAAATCCTCCTGTTGCCGTTAGTTGTTTCCTCTGTGGCATGGTTATCTGCCTGCTCACAGGAACCGGCGGTCACAACACCGACAGAAAAAAATAACTTTGATGCGGTATATAACAGCATTACCGCCGACAAAATAGCGCCACCACTGAAAACCCTGGCGTCTGATGAATTTGAGGGACGTCTGCCAACCACAGCAGGCGAAAAGAAAACCCTCGACTATCTGGTGTCAGAATTTAAAAAGCTTGGCCTTGAACCTGGTAACGGCGACAGTTACCTGCAAGCGGTAGAGCTGATGGAAATTACCGCCGATCCGGACATGACCATGACCATTGGCGATCACACCTTTGAATACAAAACCGATATGGTTGCCGGCTCCAAGCGCGAGCAGGATGTGGTAACGCTCACCGATTCAGAGCTCGTTTTTGTTGGTTATGGCATCAATGCCCCGGAATACGACTGGAATGATTATGAAGGGCTCGATGTAGACGGAAAAACCGTAGTGATTCTGGTTAACGACCCAGGATTTGAAAACCCGGAAGGTGGCAAATTTCAGGGCACAACCATGACCTATTACGGTCGCTGGAGCTATAAGTACGAAGAAGCCAGCCGTCAGGGCGCCGCGGGTGCCATTATTGTTCACGAAACAGCGCCGGCTTCTTATGGCTGGTCGGTTGTTGCCAATAGCTGGAGTGGCCCGCAGTACGGTCTGGTTAGCCCGGACAAAGGTGCCAGCCGCGTGGCGGTAGAAGGCTGGTTAACGCTGGAAGCGGCCAGCCGGGTTTTCGCGGACGCCGGACTTAACTTTGAGGAAGAAAAAGCCAAAGCTATGCAAGGCCCCTATTCCGTGCCGCTCGATCAGAGCATGTCGGTAACGGTGCAAAACACCTATCAGGCCTCAACCAGTTACAATGTGCTGGCAACCCTACCGGGTAGCGAAAAACCGGATGAGCACGTGATTTATACATCGCACTGGGATCACCTGGGCAAGGATGAAAGTCTCGAGGGCGACCAGATCTATAACGGCGCACACGATAATGCTACCGGTACTGCTGCAGCACTGGTTATGGCTGAAGCCTTTAGTAAACTCACTCCGGCGCCGAAACGCTCTGTATCATTTTTAATTGTCACCGCCGAGGAACAGGGCCTGCTGGGGTCGAAGTACTACGCCGACAACCCGATTATCCCGCTGGATAAAACCGTAGCCAATATCAATATGGATGCCATGAATGTGCTGGGTAAAACCAAAGACATCGCGGTAATTGGCATGGGTAAATCAGATCTTGAGGAAGAGCTGACTATTGCAGCAAATCGTCAGGGACGCACCGTTACTCAGGAAGATCGCCCTGAGGCGGGTTACTACTATCGCTCCGATCATTTCAGCTTTGCGAAAGTGGGCGTACCAGCGCTCTATGCCAAAGGCGGAAGCGAGCCATTTGACGAACAAACCGCGAAATACCGCAAACGTACCAGCGTGATTGTTACCGGCTGTTATCATCAGGTGTGTGACAAGTTCCGGGACGACTGGGATCTGAGCGGAATATCTCAGGATACCCAGCTATTAATGGAAGTTGGTTATTTAGTCGCCAACAAAGACAGTTGGCCGCAATGGCGTGAAACCAGTGAGTTTCAGCGCAAATAATCAGCCCCCTCCAGAAAACCGCCGCTTTCGGCGGTTTTTTTTATCTAATTGTTTAAATAGACCAGATTGTACTTGCATTTTTTGCTCATGCTGGCACATTCAGTAGTCGCGAGTGTAAAGGTTTTATCCTGCAAAAAAATAATCCACCGCTGTACGTCAATTCGAGCACCGACAGAAAACATTATCCTTTAACTATGTGACAAGAGAGAACGCTTCTTATGTGTGGTATTTTCGGTATCTTAGATATCAAAACCGATGTGTCTGAACTCAGAACCCAAGCTTTGGAACTAACCAAAACGCTGCGTCACCGCGGCCCTGACTGGTCGGGTATCTGGAATAATGACAATACCATTTTGTGTCACGAGCGTTTAGCAATCGTCGATGTTGATACGGGTGCCCAGCCACTTATCAGTGACAACGGTCACCAGGCTCTGGCTGTAAATGGTGAGATCTACAACCACAAACAGCTCGCTAAAGAGCTGGACACTCCTTACAACTTTAAAACCCGCTCTGACTGCGAGGTCATTCTGCCGCTGTACCAACAGCGCGGTGTTGAGTTTATTGATGATTTACAAGGCATGTTTGCGTTCATTCTGTATGACGAAAAAGAAGATGCCTATCTGATTGCCCGTGACCATATTGGTATTATCCCGCTGTATACCGGTTACGACGAACACGGTAATTTCTACGTAGCTTCCGAGATGAAAGCGCTGGCCCCGGTTTGTAAAACGATTAGTGAATTTCCTCCGGGCCACTACATGTGGAGCAAAACCGGTGAAATGGTGAAGTACTATAAGCGCGACTGGATGGAATACGACGCCGTTAAAGATAACGAGTCGAACATCGAAGAGCTGCGTGTAGCCTTCGAAAAAGCAGTTAAGTCGCACATGATGTCAGACGTGCCTTACGCCGTACTGCTATCTGGTGGCCTGGACTCATCGCTGGTTTCTGCCGTCGCCGCTAAATACGTTGCCAAACGGGTTGAAGACGAAGACAAATCCGATGCCTGGTGGCCGCGTTTGCACTCATTTGCTGTAGGCCTTGAAGGTGCGCCCGATTTAGTGGCTGCCCAAAAGGTTGCAGAAATGATTGGTACGGTGCATCACGAAATCCACTTCACTATTCAGGAAGGTCTGGATGCCATTCGTGATGTGATTTATCACCTGGAAACCTACGACACCACCACTATCCGTGCCGCTACACCAATGTACCTGATGACCCGTAAGATTAAAGCTATGGGCATCAAAATGGTACTTTCTGGCGAAGGCTCTGATGAAATCTTTGGTGGATACCTGTACTTCCACAAAGCACCAAATGCCAAAGAATTCCATGAAGAGACGGTACGTAAACTGGACCGCCTGCACATGTTCGATTGCGCCCGTGCTAACAAAGCCACCTCGGCCTGGGGTGTTGAAGCCCGTGTACCCTTCCTGGATAAAGAATTCATGGATGTGGCCATGCGCCTCAACCCGAAAGACAAAATGTGTGGCAACGGCAAAATGGAGAAGTACATTCTGCGTGAAGCCTTTGATAATGGTGAAACGCTGCCGCCAGAAGTGTTATGGCGTCAGAAAGAACAGTTTGGTGACGGCGTGGGTTATTCCTGGATTGACTCAATCAAGGACTTTGTAGCCAACGAAGTAAGCGATCAACAGCTGGCTTCTGCGGAGTTCCGTTTCCCAATCAATACACCGGATACTAAAGAAGGTTACTACTACCGCACAATTTTTGAGGGATATTTCCCGCAAGAAACAGCAGCTCGCTGTGTGCCTGGTGGCAAATCTATCGCCTGTAGTACGGTTGAAGCCCTTGAGTGGGATGAGAGCTTTAAGAACAATGCCGACCCGTCTGGCCGCTCCATGCAGGGCGTTCACGGTAAAGCATAAGCTTCGCTTTCACCTAAAAAAACAGCACCTTAAGGTGCTGTTTTTGTATCTGCCGATTAATCCTGTTTAGCCGTGCTCTGGGGCGTATGTAATTGCGGGTCAAACCATAAGGCTTTATCATCCAGTGGCGTTTCTTTAGGGAGTAGCGGATTTTCCAGATGAAAGACCTTGCGCTCACCCACATTAATTTTAAGCAACGCCTCACGATGATGGCTGACAAAGATATTGTCGAACGATCCGTCTTCCAGTGCTCTTCTTAGCCCTGTTTCAATCAAGCGCGCCATGGTGGGATTGGAACGATTCACAAAGAAATACATCGCCGCAGGATAATGCACAACCAAAGATGGCTCGAGCACAATATCGTCATCCAGTGAACGGGCATTCAATTCACCTAATACTTCGCTAACCGCGCGCGGAAAAAAATCGCCCTGCTTCAACTCAAGGCGGTTAAATGCCTCGGGGAAATCAGACACCGTAAGTACGTTAAACCCGTTGGACTGCAGAATTTTGGTATCCGGCCACTCAGCCCCCTGTAGCACCGTTAACGAGGTTAAATCTCCTACTTCACGGATATCCTGAAACTTAGACGCAAAGTCCTGGTTAATTAAAAACACACGCCAGCCAATCAACCCTTTATGAATGGGGATACGAATCGGCAGCAGCTCTTTTTCGCGCTGCATATCTGTCATCACCCAAACAATGTTGATTTCACGGTTTTCTTTTAACTGCCGAATTGCCTTGCCCTGCAACAATATACGCTCAGACGGGGTAAGCGTGTAGCGCACGCCGGTTTTACTGAGCGCCAGCTTGAGCAGTGTTAACGGATATTCATAGCGGCTGTCACTTTCATTAATGGGGCGCGGGTAATGAATAGACCAGTTAGCCGCACTAGCATTAAGCGTCCACAGTAACATTACTACAAGCAGACCTATTCCGCGGAAAGTCCTGCTGCGCTGTAAAGTAATAATCAGCTTCTTCATTGGCCTTGCCTCAGGCGATGCCGACGTATTTATGCGTTTGTAACGACAAACGCCAGTTACGCTCGATACAGGTTTTAATCGCCAGCTCTGTGGCTCTGGGCTGCTGACTTATGGGCTGCAGACAAATGATGCCCGGAACCTCGTCCAGGCGAGCCAGCAGCGCATCCAGTTCATCAATGTGTTTCTGCATGGCAATGGGGTGTTTGATTTCGTTGGCGCGTTCTAGCGCGCTGGTCAGAATGTCGTAGCCGCCTTTCATATTAATTTTGGGCGACACGGTCACCCAGGTGTCTTTGGCGCAGCGCACTTCAAATGCACCACTGGTTTCAATTTGGGTGGTATAACCATGCTCATGAAGTAACTCAGTTAACTCGGTTAAATCATACATACAGGGCTCACCGCCAGTAAGCACAACGTGCTTAGCCTGATAGCGCTGCTGCTCAAACAGGGCCAGCAAACCCAGTTCTGAAATACCGAAATAGCGCTCCGATTCAGCGGCTTTATTTATCACGGCATCAACGCTGTCTATCATGTTCTCGTTCAGTTCCCAGGTGTGCTTGGTATCGCACCACGGACACCCTACCGGACACCCTTGCAGACGCACAAACACCGCCGGCACGCCGGTATAAACGCCCTCGCCCTGGATGGTTTCGAACATTTCATTGATATTGAGTCGTTGATCTGTCAATTGTTTAATCCTGTCGTGATTCTTGTTGGGATTCTAGCAGGGATAGCATAAAATTCCGTTATCATTTATTAAATTATACCTGTTATGTCTGAAAAAGTGATTGTTATCTATTCCGGCGGCATGGACTCTTTTACCGTGCTTAACAAAGCGCTGGAAGATGGAAAGTCGCCCATGGCTCTGTCGTTCAATTACGGCCAGCGCCACAAAAAAGAGCTCGATTACGCTGCCCGGGTGTGTACCGAACTATCGATTCCGCACAAAATTGTGGATATCTCTGCCATCAACGACCTGATTGGCGGCTCAGCGCTTACCAGCGACATTGATGTACCTGAAGGGCATTACGAAGAGCCCAGCATGAAAACCACCGTGGTGCCTAACCGCAATATGATCCTACTTTCTATGGCAGTGGGTTATGCTGTAAGTGAAGAAGCCACTAAGGTTTACTACGGTGCCCACTCAGGCGATCACGCTATCTATCCGGATTGCCGCCCTGAGTTTGTCGAAAAAATGAATGATGTGTGTGCCATCGCCAATTACGAGGCGGTCGAAATAGTGACCCCTTACCTGAAGGTGAGTAAAACGGCTATTCTCACTGACGGCCTCAGAATGGGTCTGGATTACGGCAAAACCTGGACCTGCTACAACGGCCGGGAAAAAGCCTGTGGTCAGTGCGGAGCTTGTCAGGAACGCCTGGAAGCTTTTCGTGATAATGGCAAAACAGACCCGCTGGACTATGAATAATTAAACGTTAAACTTATGTTTTAAACCCATTAAAGGAGTTTTACCATGCAAGTAATTCAGTTAAGTCTTGTCGGTTTAGCTCTGGGTTTGGCTTTACCCGCCTTCGCTAGCCAACGGATTGCCGTGCAAATTAAGGGATATGATGACGGCGTAAAGTCTACAGCAGGGCAGGATTACAAAGAAGCGGTGCTGTTTGCTAAGCGTGAAGCCATTGAACGTGCCGGCGTTTCCGTAAAATCGCTCACCACGATGGAAGATTATCTGGTCAAATCGGATTACATTGAAAGCCAGGCTGAAGCAGTGCTGGAGCCCGGTTACGATGTTCTTGACATTGGTTATCAACCTGATGGCAGCTACCTTGTTGTGTTAACCGGTAAAGTAAGTCTGATGACAGAAGCAAATACGGCTAAGGAGCAGCTTCCTGCCTCTGAGTCTATGCTGTTCTCGGCGTTAAGCCGCTTATCCGCATCGCCACAGGAATTTGAGCTCAGCCTGGGCGACATTGGCAACTACCCGATTGAAAAAGCCTATTTTGCCAACGATGAGCAGTTTGTTATCCATTATGATTTTCGCAACGGTGTGATGACCCTAAACGATATCAATAAAGGCATTATGCATCTGACCGGTACCTATCGTACCGATACAGACTCTGGCAGTGTTGAACTGGACTTTAATACTGACGGCAGTGCAGAAGGACGCTGGACGTTTTTTCTGGCTAGTGGCGCAATGACCATTCGCCAAAAATAAAGCGCCTGATGATTTCTCAATCAGGCGCTTTATTTTTAACCGCGTAACCTTACTTCTGGCTTTCGGTAATAAAGTAGCTGAGCTCTTTAATGCAGTGACGCAGTACCGGGTTTAACCGGGTATTCTTGCCGTTCATTACAAACAGCTCATGGCTAAATTCAAACAGATTACCGTTAGCAATAGGTACCAGTCCTAACGCCACCCCCTGCTCTTTAGCCATGTAGTCTGGCAATAACGCGACATACTCACCGGTCATCATGGCCGACATCGCAGCATCAAATGAATCAGAGAAAGTCTGGATAGCCAGGCGACGATCGCCATCAATATAATTGGCCGAAGATAAGCCCGAAATGCCGATGGCCGGATAATCTTCGATTCTGACGTTTTCAGGTAAGGCATCCACATCCCGGTATTTGGCCAACGGATGAGAAGGCGCACAGTACAAGCGCCCCTGGCAAGACGTTCCAATGGGGTGGAAAGTCACAGATTCCGGTTTCACCATGTCGTAAGTTGAAATCACCAGGTGACATTCTCCCGACAGCGCCACGTGCTCTACTTCGTTATACAAACGGGTTTGGATATTCACGTGAATATCATCAAACTTTTTCATGGTGCTTTTCACAGCCCGGCTTACCGCCAGATGCATAGATAGCGGCAGGCCAGCCATCAATACCAGGGTAATGTGGCCAGAATAGTCGTCGTGCAATGATTTCAAGTTAAAAACAAAGTTATCGAAGGCATTAAAAATACGTTTGGTTTCCTGAAAAACCACCTCGCCTTCTTTAGTCATCTGAAAGCCACCACGGCCGCGATGACAAAGAACGAGATCCAGCCGTTCCTCAAGTTTTTTGATGGCGGCACTGATGTTGGGTCGCTGCATTCTTAATACCGGCTCAGCTGCCGTGAAGCCATTACAACTGGCTACTGCATAAAACACCCGCAGTAATTTGATATCAGATTCTTGTAATCGGTTTAACATGATTGCACCCAAAATAGGTATGGTTATCAATACTCAAACCATAATAGGCACTGTACACAATATTTACAATCATATTTTTCGCGTCCAACAGGGAAAGCACTAAAATAAAGGTCTGCCGGGCCATACCGGCAGCATTTCAAGCCACTAAGATAGAGCAACCACCTGTTTTCTTAGTTGCTCAATTTCATCCCGTAACGACGCTGCTTTTTCAAACTCCAGCTCTTTGGCATATTCAAACATCTGCTTTTCCAGTTCGCTCACCTGCGCCATCAGCTCGGTTGCTGAAGCGGCTTTAGCAGCCTTCTTAGACTCCGCCACTTTACGCAGTTTCACCTGGCCAGAGCCTGGCGCTACAGAGTCGCCCAGATCCATTATGTCAGTAATAGGTTTATACAATCGCTGTGGGGTAATGTTGTTTGCTTTATTATGTTCAACCTGTTTGGCGCGGCGACGCTCGGTTTCATCTATCGCCTTGCGCATGGAGCCAGTAATAGTATCGGCATATAAAATGGCTTTACCGTTAACATGACGCGCCGCCCGGCCCATGGTTTGAATAAGGGATTTTTCAGCGCGCAGGAAACCTTCCTTGTCGGCGTCGAGAATCGCTACCAGCGATACTTCAGGCATATCCAGGCCTTCCCGCAGCAGGTTAATCCCTACCAGCACATCAAACTTGCCCAGGCGCAAATCGCGGATGATCTCAATCCGCTCCACCGTATCGATATCCGAGTGCAGATAACGGACTTTTACGCCATGTTCATTAAGGTATTCACTTAAATCCTCGGCCATGCGTTTTGTCAGCGTGGTAATGAGTACCCGTTCGTCCACTGCTACCCGCAGTTGAATTTCAGACAGTACATCGTCTACCTGAGTGGCCACCGGGCGTACTTCGATCACCGGATCCAGTAAGCCGGTGGGCCGCACCACCTGCTCAACCACCTCGCCGTCGGATTTTTCCAGTTCATAGTTACCGGGCGTTGCCGACACATAAATGGTTTGTGGCGAGATATGCTCAAACTCGTCAAACTTGAGCGGCCGGTTATCCAGTGCCGACGGCAAACGGAACCCGTATTCCACCAGGGTTTCCTTGCGCGAGCGATCGCCTTTGTACATTGCGCCGATTTGCGAAACGGTGACGTGGGATTCGTCGATAAACATCAGACCATCAGCCGGAAAGTAATCCAGCAGTGTTGGTGGTGGCTCGCCAGGCGCCCGGCCAGAGAGGTAGCGTGAATAGTTCTCGATCCCGGAGCAATAGCCCAGTTCCAGCATCATTTCGATGTCGAACTGAGTGCGCTGAGAGATGCGCTGCTCTTCCAGCAGTTTATTGACTTCCAGCAGTTGCTTTTTGCGGTCGGCAAGCTCATCTTTAATACGGTCCACCGCGCTGAGAATTTTTTCCCGCGGTGTTACATAGTGCGTTTTAGGGAAAACGGTCGCCCGCACCACGTTTTTCTCAACGGAACCGGTGAGCGGATCAAACAGACTGATGCGATCAATTTCTTCATCAAACAGTTCTACCCTCACCGCCTGTTTCTCAGAGTCCGCCGGAAAAATATCAATCACATCGCCGCGCACCCTGAACGTGCCCCGTTCAAAAGCCAAATCGTTACGCTTATATTGCAACTCGGCCAGACGTCTTAAAATATCACGCTGGTTGATGGTATCGCCGGTGCGCAAATGCAGCAGCATTTTCATGTAGGATTCCGGATCGCCCAAACCGTAGATGGCCGAAACACTGGCCACAATCACTACATCACGACGCTCCATAAGCGCTTTAGTCGCCGACAATCGCATTTGTTCAATGTGGTCGTTTATCGAGGCATCTTTCTCAATAAAGGTATCGGTGCTCGGTACGTAAGCTTCAGGCTGATAATAGTCATAGTAAGACACAAAATACTCTACGGCATTATGCGGGAAGAATTCCTTCATCTCGCCGTATAGCTGCGCCGCCAGAGTTTTATTATGCGCCAGCAGCAATGTTGGTCGCTGTACCTGGTTAATAATATTTGCCATGGTGAAGGTCTTACCTGAACCGGTTACCCCCAACAGCGTCTGATGAGCAAGACCGCTTTCCAGTCCATCCACCAGCGCTTCAATCGCCGTGGGCTGATCACCCGCAGGCTGATATTTGGAAACAAGCTCAAAGCCTTTATCTGCCATGTTAAAAACCTTTATTCGTGTGTTTGTGCTGAGACTAGCCGCAGAGACCGCCGGAACCAGTAAACCGACACCATGGCCATCAGTAAATTCGCGATTACCGCGCCGCTAAAGATACCTTGCAAGTCATAAAATATGCCCATGGTAATGGTGATCGGCACAAAAAAGACAAACAGACGGATCACACTAAGTACCAGAGCCGACATAGGTAAATGAATCGCGTTTAACGAGGAATTAGTGAGGATAATGACTCCCTGTAAACCATACCCTAGAGGTACAATGATCAGAAACATCTGGATCAATTCGGCCACCTGCTGCTCTTTGGCAAACAGCGATGCCAGCAGGCCAGAACACAACCATAACACCACACTGATGAACAATTGCCACGCCAGCACGAACTTTACTACCAGCCAATAGGCGTCTTTAACGCGTTCAAAGCGATTGGCGCCCATGTTCTGACTGATAAACGGCGGTAACGACATCGATAGCGCCAGCACTAAAATGGTAGTGAATGACTCCAGTCGGCTCCCTACTCCCCATGCTGCAACAGCTTCTTCGCCATACCCGGCAACAACACGGGTCAGAATCGCGCCGGCAATGGGCGTTAACATATTGGCGCCGGCAGCTGGTAGTGCGATATGTAGAATAGAACGACTACGTTCAGCCAGTTCTTTTACGGTTAACAGACGGGGTAAAATATAATTACGTTGCCTGGCCAGTAAATACAGGATCCACACAGAACATACAATCCAGGAAATAAGCGTAGCCAGCGCGGCACCACCAATCCCCATAGCAGGCACCGGCCCAAAACCAAAAATAAACAAAGGATCCAGCAGCGCATTGATACCACCACCCGTTGCCATAATAATGCTCGGGGTTTTGGTGTCTCCGCGGGCGCGCAACACGCTGTTGCCTACCATCGGCAGAGCTAAAAATACTGAAGCAAAATACCAGATTTCCATGTAGTCATGGATATGCGGCATTAGATGTTGCTGGGCGCCCAGTAACTGAAACACAAAATCAATACTCAGGCCGCCGCACAGCGCAAGAATGCCCACCATAATGAAAGACAGCATCAGTGCCCCTGAGCCAGTCTCCCGGGCTCCATCCTGCTTGCCCTGCCCAGCCAGGCGGGCGATTACGGCTGAGGTTCCGATACCGAGGCCGATATTCAAACTGATAAGCGTAAAAGTCACTGGAAAAGTAAAGCTGATTGCAGCCAGAGGCTCAGTACCCAGCAGGCTGACAAAGAAAGTGTCGATAAGACCAAAGCTCATCATCATGATCATGCCAATGATCATGGGAACGGTCATGCGTTTTAACGACTCGGCGATATCACCATTGATTAAATCTCGTGATTTATCCTGCTTCACTCTGCTCACTTAATACTGTAATAGACTGACGTTACTGGCTGCCTGCCCGGCATAATGTGGCAAACAGCGGGGTAGTTTTAGATAACTACGTTGCATCTTGCCCGGAATGGTTAATTATTTTTGCGATTTTTAAAGCCAATGAATGTTATTTCCAAGTGTAATCGACCGCGTCAGTGAACAACAGGGATTTATCAAATAAAAACGCTAGAACATAAACCGGCAACATTTCCGCTCTTTTTATCAATTTAACGGTTAATAACGGAAACTTATTTGTTCATATTTCACGCAAATACGAATATGACAGCCTGTACACAAGGCATCGGGCGCTTTGAGGGTGTTTCGAAGCAAATCCTGTCCTTCATCCTAAAAACCGAATAACTTTTGAACAGCGCGCAAAATTGTGTATCAGGTGAATTTCTTGTTAACAGGGCGTTACCACACGCATTACTTCAGCGTTTAACACACAAGAAAAATCATGTCTATCCCCCCGATAAAAAAAATGACATGCATTCGTCTATTATCCAACAAATCAAATGTAAGCCATTGTTTTATATTATTTTTAAATCACCATAATGTGACATATATGTGACAATAAATTGACTTGCCCGCAGTGCGCTTAGTCATCCGACAATTCTATCAACATAGTTATCCACAGATTTGGTGGATAACTAATTAAGAGCCAGTATTGGCGCGGCTTAGGCGTTAATTGATAGCAATTTTTGTAAGTAACGACTAACCTCGTGAGAATACCTCAATGGTTACATATTTATGAAAATCTGTATATACGAACAGTATTCAACAGTTTTTTAATAGCTTTTAGTTATAGGTTTATTTATTTAAATTACTAAAGAACCACCAGACGACTCTGTTTCTTCCACAGCTCACATTAACCTAATAATATTCAAGGAATTAGCCTTGATACGCCTGAGTAAAGTCGAAAAAACACGCGTTTCGGTTGTTTTTTAAGCTGAAACACCGTTACATGACATTTTTTGTCCAAACGAAAGAAAATTTTCACGAAGTTTGTTGACACAAGAATCTTACGTCATTAATATTCGCCTCCGTTGAAACACAGGTCCCCCTTAGCTCAGTTGGTTAGAGCGACGGACTGTTAATCCGCAGGTCCCCCGTTCGAGTCGGGGAGGGGGAGCCAAGTTTCAATAGTAAGTAGCAAGACGTAGTGTTCCCCCTTAGCTCAGTTGGTTAGAGCGACGGACTGTTAATCCGCAGGTCCCCCGTTCGAGTCGGGGAGGGGGAGCCAACTTACTGGCTCCAGGTTTATTTAAGCAACATCCTCACACTTTCCAGACACTCTTAATCTCGATGCACACCAGCGTTAGATCTGTTATACCTGTTTTTTCAATTCGGATTGCAAACGGATTATGACCCTCACTTTTTTTCTGATTCACCTTTTGCTCGTTACTCAACTGCTGTTTAGCAGTATCAGCCTGGCGCGCACTGCATCCACCCTATCGCCATCAGCACAGGTTTCTACGCAAAGCTGGCAGATTCTCCAGGAAATCGTCAGTGAAAATGGCGCCCGCCCTGCTGGCAGTTCTAGTGAACGCCAACTGCTGCATGACTTTACCAACCGGTACTGGAGCCAGAGCACAGGACTTGCCGTTAACAGTCAGCCGGTAACCTTTACTGTAAAAGGCATTAAAAAGCACAGTGCTAATGTTTGGATTACCTTCCCAGGTAAGTCAGAGGGGCATCTCGTCATTGGTGCCCACGCCGACTCTACAGGAGAAGATGAAGGTTCTCAGGGCGTAACAGACAACGGTATCGCGGTGGCATTGCTGCTGGCTATGGGCCAACAACTCAGCACCATGGAACTCAATGAGTCCGTAACTCTGGTGCTGTTTGGTGCCGAAGAAGTGGGTTTGTTTGGTTCACAAGCTTTCACTGCCGCGCTGCAAGCCGATAGCCGTTTCTTAACAGGAGCGCCCTTCCCCACTGCAATGATTAACCTGGATACTATTGCAGGTGGCGATCATCTGTATATTCACAGCCCCACTAAGAAAACCTATAAACGTTGCGACAAAGACGATAGATATAATTCGTCTGCGTCGGTGCGCGATTCACTTATGAACGTTGCCAGCGCCAACTCCCTGCCCTTTCAGTTACATCCGGCTTATTCTGATTACCAGGAAGGTGAGACCGGTGAATGGTCAGATCATGCGCCTTTTGCCTGTGCTGGTATTCCTGTCGGTTATATTGAAGCCACTAATTTTTCTATTAATGGTCGTGATGGCTACGACGGCTACTCACAGACCCTGCATCCATTACTGTGGGATTGCCTCGACCACAGTGAAAAAACCGCCTGTTATCCCGACCGGGAACGACGCTGGGGTTATATCTGGCATACTGAGGCTGATCGTCTGGACAAATTAAATCAACTTTACCCCGGACGCCTGCGCACACAACTGAATGCGGTCACTGAACTTCTGTTCAATTTTCTTACCAGTGATAAATCACTACAACCAGACGGTAACTGATCTTCACCCGCCGGTTCCGCATACGAAGGCCCGATCGGTGTAATACATCGTCAATCAATCGGTTAGCTAGCAAAAACTAAGTCGAACAACATTGTTAATTGTGAGCAAAATATTAGATAATACGGAGCTAATATTTACGGCCTGTCCGGCAACTTAGTCAAACAGGCCCTGATGGCAAAATTCTGAATAACGGCGTAAGCAAAACCTGATGACCGAATTTCTACTGTTACTGATCAGTACAGTCCTGGTAAATAACTTTGTTCTGGTGAAGTTTCTCGGACTCTGCCCGTTTATGGGTGTGTCCAGTAAGCTCGAAACCGCCATAGGCATGTCAATGGCTACCACCTTCGTGCTAACGCTGGCATCGGTGTGCAGCTACCTGGTTGAAACCTACTTGCTGCAGCCTTTGGGTATCAGTTTCTTGCGCACACTAAGCTTTATTCTGGTCATTGCCGTAGTGGTTCAGTTTACCGAAATGGTCGTTCACAAAACCAGCCCTACGCTGTACCGGTTACTGGGCATTTTCCTGCCCCTGATTACCACCAATTGTGCAGTACTTGGGGTGGCTCTGCTCAATCTCACCGAACAGCATAATCTGGTAGAAAGTATTGTTTATGGTTTCGGCGCCGCGGTGGGGTTTTCACTGGCCATGATTTTGTTCGCCGCTATGCGCGAAAGGCTGGCCGCAGCCGACGTTCCTACGCCATTTAAAGGCGCATCTATCGCTATGATAACGGCCGGATTAATGTCACTGGCCTTTATGGGCTTTAGCGGACTGGTTAAGTTGTAATGTTATTATCTTCATTAATTGCGCTGGGTCTACTGGCGCTGGCATTCGGGCTGGCTCTGGGTTATGCAGCAGTTCGCTTTAAAGTGGAAGGCGACCCGTTGGTTGACCAGGTTGATGCTATTCTTCCGCAGACCCAGTGTGGTCAGTGTGGCTACCCGGGCTGTCGTCCCTATGCAGAAGCCATCGCCAATGGCGATGACATCAACAAGTGCCCACCGGGCGGCGAATCCACCATTAAAGAGCTGGCTGAGCTGATGGGCGTGGAAGCCAAACCACTGGATGCCGCGCACGGTGAAGATGCCGCGCCTAAAGTTGCCTACATCCGGGAAGACGAATGTATCGGCTGTACCAAGTGTATTCAGGCTTGCCCTGTAGATGCCATCGTTGGCGCAGCTAAACAAATGCACACGGTCATTACCGATGCCTGCACGGGCTGCGATCTCTGCGTGGAGCCCTGCCCGGTAGATTGTATAGATATGGTCACGGTGGACCCCACTACCGCCTCCTGGCAGTGGGATTTTAATCAAACACCCCGTGGCGACATTCCGGTTAAAGTGATTTCCTGATATGCCGTATGATTTTGAGCAGATAGTCGAGCGCATCGACCAGCAAAAGTTCTGGACCTTCCCCGGTGGTGTACACCCGGACGGGCGTAAGCACCTGTCCAATCAAACAGCAATCAACATCTTGCCACTCCCCAAACAGCTGGTTATCCCGGTAAAACAACATATTGGCACCGCTGGCGCTTGCCTGGTGTCGGTTGGCGATAAAGTCTTAAAAGGGCAAACGCTAACCAGCAGCCCGCATCCTTTTTCAGTGCCGGTACATGCGCCAACTTCGGGATTGGTCACGGCAATTGAAGAACGCACCACGGCTCATCCCAGTGGTCTGCCAGAGCTCTGTGTAGTTATCGAGGCGGATGGCAATGATACCTGGACAGAACTCAAACCTATCGCTGATTACCAGCAACAGACCAAATCATCGCTGATCAGCGCTATTTGCGAGGCCGGTATCGCCGGCATGGGCGGCGCGGGCTTTCCTACTCATATTAAATCCACCCCGCGCAAAAAAGTTGAGTTTCTGGTTATTAACGGGGTGGAATGCGAACCGTATATTACCGCCGACGACCGGTTAATGCGTGAGTTTGCCTGGCAAATACGCCAGGGAATCGACATTCTGAGTCACCTGATTGAGCCGAAGGTGGTGATCATCGCCATTGAGGACAATAAGCCTGAAGCTTTCAAAGCCATGCAGCAGGTGTGTACCGATACGCCGGCAATTCGCGTTGTGCAAATCCCCACAAAATACCCGGCCGGCGGCGAGAAACAACTTATTCAGGTGTTAACCGGGCGCGAAGTGCCAAGAACTGGCCTGCCGGCAGACATTGGTGTGATGATGTTTAACGTGGGCACCTGCTACGCCATCGCCGATGCCATTTTACACGGTAAGCCATTAATACAACGAGTGGTTACCGTAACCGGTGAGGCCGTGCAGAAACCACAGAACGTATGGGCACTTATTGGTACTCCCATAGAGCACCTGCTCAGTCAGGCGCAGTATCAGCTAAAGAAACAAAAAGCGCCCACGGTGATCATGGGCGGCCCGATGATGGGCTTTACACTGCCCACCGTTGAGGTACCGGTAGTAAAAATCACCAACTGCCTGCTGGTCCCCGCTAAGAAAGAACTAAACCTTAGTCAACGGGAGCTGGCATGTATTCGCTGTAGTGCCTGTGCCGACGCCTGCCCGGTAAGCCTGCTGCCACAACAAATGTACTGGCACAGTAAGGCTCTGGAGCTTGATAAAGCTGAAGAATACAACCTGTTTGACTGCATCGAGTGCGGCGCCTGTGCTTATGTTTGTCCCAGTGAAATTCCGCTGGTGCATTATTATCGTAAGGCAAAGGCGCAAATCAGAATACAGCGCGACGATAAAGACAAAGCAGAAAAATCCAAACAGCGTTTTGAAGCCCGCAAGGCCCGCCTTGAAAAAGAAAAGCAGGAACGAGAAGCCAAGCATACAAAAGCTGCCGCTGCTCGTAAGCAGGCCACGCAACCGGCCATTGGCGAAGACAGCGGAGCAAAAGATAAAGTAGCCGCAGCACTGGCCAGAGCAAAAGCTAAAAAAGCCCAGCAAGCCGAAGCTCTGGTAGCTGATTCACAAGGTAGTGCTGAAGACGACCGCAAGGCAAAAGTTGCAGCTGCCGTGGCCAGAGCGAAAGCCAAAAAAGCCGCTCAGCAAACAGAGCCGGACGACACTGCAAACGCAACTGACTCAGCACCTGCACAAAGCGCTGAAGACGCACGAAAAGCCAAAGTAGCCGCTGCGGTTGCCAGAGCAAAAGCAAAGAAAGAAGCAGCGTCAGACGCGCCAACAGAAAGCCCGGCCGAGACAGGCGATGACAGCGATAGCCGGGAAGCTCAGCGCAAAGCTAAAATTGCTGCTGCGGTTGCCAAAGCAAAAGCTAAAAAACAAGCGGCGGAGCAAGCCGGGGGCGAGCCGCAGAATCCAGAACATGCACCAGCAGAGTCCGCGGAGGAAGATGACTCGCCGGAAGCTCAGCGCAAAGCTAAAATCGCCGCTGCTGTCGCCAAAGCAAAAGCTAAGAAACAAGCGGCTGAGCAAGCCGGGAGCGAGCCACAGGTATCCGAACACGAACCGGCAGAGCCCGCGCAGGAAGATGACTCGCCGGAAGCCCAGCGTAAAGCTAAAATCGCCGCCGCTGTCGCCAAAGCAAAAGCTAAGAAACAAGCGGCTGAGCAAGCTGAGAGCGAGCTTCAGGAAACCGAACATATACCGGCAGAGCCAGCGCAGGAAGAAGACTCACCGGAAGCGCAGCGTAAAGCTAAAGTTGCTGCAGCCGTCGCCAAAGCAAAAGCTAAAAAAGCGCAGCGAGAAGCCCAGCAAAGCGGTTCAGAGGATAACGAATAATCATGAAATTAGTACTATCGAGCTCACCTCACCAGCATGTGCGACGCCGTACCGATCAGGTTATGCGACTGGTCATCTACGCCATGGTGCCCGGTGTTATAGCCCAGCTGTACTTTTTTGGCTGGGGCGTGCTGGTACAGATGCTTATTGCTCTGGTTACGGCACTGGTTTCAGAAAGCGCGATTGTGGCCTTACGAAAACGTCAGATTGGTCAGGCACTACAGGATTACAGTGCCGTGGTAACCGCCCTGCTGTTAGCGGTTAGTTTGCCGCCACTGTTACCATGGTGGATGACTGTTATTGGGACGTTCTTTGCCATTGCTGTCGTCAAGCAACTGTATGGCGGTCTTGGGTTTAACCTGTTTAATCCGGCCATGGCAGCCTATGTGATGCTGCTGATCTCTTTTCCGGCTGCAATGAGCAGTTGGTTGCCCCCCGGCGAACTAGCCGCTCACGCCGTTACTTTCGGCGATGTTGTCAGCGTGATTTTTACCGGGTTTAGCCAAAGCGGGTATGATATTAATCAGCTCAGAGCTGGTATTGACGGCGTTACCATGGCAACCCCACTGGACTATGTTAAAACGCAAGTGAGCCAGGGTTACACTTATTCCGAAGCCATTAATCATCAGCAATTTACCGACAGCTTGTGGTCGTCCGCCAGTCTGGGGTGGAGCGCCGTGGCACTGGCCTATACACTGGGTGGTCTGGTGTTAATTCAACAGCGGATCATCAGTTGGCATATCCCCGCTTCGCTTATCGCAGGCGTTGCCGTTACCGCCACATTTTTATCTATGATTAATGGTGATGTTTATGGCTCGGCATTGTTTCACTGTGTTAACGGGGCAGTATTGTTCGGCGCATTTTTCATTGCCACCGACCCGGTATCAGCATCCACTACGCCACGCGGTCGGCTTATTTTTGGCGCCGCTATCGGCTTTTGGACAGTCATTATCCGCACCTTTGGTGGTTACCCCGACGCCATCGCGTTTAGTGTAGTGATCATGAATATGGCGGTACCGCTAATTGACTATTACACGCAGCCCAAGGTTTATGGCCAGCAGCGACCGGTTAAGCAAACACAAGGAGAGCCCTGATGCCGTTAAACAGCATTACCAAAAACGGCCTTATTCTTACCGGGTTTGCCTTGGTCACCACTGGCCTGATTGCCATTACCTTCGACGGAACCAAACAGCGTATTGATGAACAGCGGGCTAAAAAGAAGCTGGCAACCCTAAATGAGGTTATTCCTCCAGCACTGTATGATAATCAGCTTTACCTCGACTGTATTACTATTGATGCCAGCGCCCTGGGTGATGAGCCCAAATCAATCTACCGCGCACGCCAAAACGGAAACGACGCGGCCCTGGCGGTGGAATTTACCGCACCTGATGGCTACAGCGGCGATATTGACCTGATAGCCGGCGTTGCTGTAAACGGTGAAGTGCTGGGTGTGAGAGTATTATCACATCAGGAAACCCCGGGACTTGGCGATAAAATTGAAATGAGCGTCAGTGACTGGATGCTGTCATTTAATGGTAAATCGTACGATGAAGACCAGGCCAAGCGCTGGCAGGTAAAAAAAGACGGTGGTCAGTTTGACCAGTTTACCGGCGCCACAATTACCCCCAGGGCTGTGGTTGGCAGTGTAGCGCGCACTCTGGCTTATGTTGAGGCTAACCAACATCAGCTGTTCAACACGCCGAGCAACTGTCGGGCTGCAGCGCCTACCGGAGGACAGCATTAATATGTTTAAGCAGCTCACTATCGATGGATTATGGAAAAACAACCCTGCACTGGTACAGCTTCTCGGGCTCTGCCCGCTGCTAGCGGTTACATCAAGCGTTATTAACGGTCTGGGCCTGGGTCTGGCTACGGCACTGGTGCTGATTGGTTCAAATGCCACCGTGTCGATCATTCGCCACTGGGTTACCCCGGCGATTCGTATTCCGGTATTTGTCATGATCATCGCCGCCTTCGTGACTATCGTTCAGTTGTTGATGAATGCCTTCACCTACGAGCTTTATCTGGCGCTAGGGATATTTATCCCTCTTATTGTGACGAACTGCGCCATTATCGGTCGCGCCGAAGCCTTTGCATCGAAGAATCCGTTACCGGTTTCGGCTTTTGATGGCCTGATGATGGGGTTAGGCTTCACGTTTATTCTGGTGGTGCTCGGCGGGCTAAGGGAATTGCTGGGTAACGGCACCTTGTTAAACGGTGCAGAACGCCTGTTTGGGGCAGGTGCCGAGAGCTGGAAAGTCACTGTTTTCACCACTGAGCATCCCTTTTTACTGGCCATTTTGCCGCCCGGCGCATTTCTGGGCATGGGCCTGCTGATTGCAGTGAAAAACGTTATCGATAAAAAAATGGCAGAAAAAGCCGCTGCCAGTGAAATCAAAACAGTTGTCCGCGCGCGGGTAACTGCAGAGAGTTAGAAGTAATGAATAAAGCCAAACGACTGGAAATTTTAACCCGTCTTCGTGATGCCAACCCGCACCCGACCACCGAGCTCAATTTTTCCAGCCCGTTTGAGCTGCTGGTTGCGGTAACCTTATCTGCTCAGGCCACCGATGTGAGTGTCAATAAAGCGACCGATAAGTTGTTTCCGGTAGCCAATACGCCAGAGGCCATTTATGCACTGGGCGTTGACGGTTTAAAAGAGTACATTAAAACCATTGGCCTGTTTAATTCCAAGGCGCAAAACGTCCATAAGCTTTGCCAGATCCTGATTGAACAACATAACAGTGAAGTTCCAGAAAGTCGCGAAGCCCTGGAAGCTCTGCCCGGCGTAGGCAGAAAGACCGCTAATGTGGTGCTTAACACCGCCTTTGGCTGGCCCACTATCGCGGTAGACACCCACATTTACCGCGTTTCCAATCGCACCAAGTTTGCCATGGGCAAAAACGTCGATAAAGTAGAAGAAAAGCTCCTTAAAGTCGTGCCGAAGGAATTTAAGGTTGACGTTCACCACTGGCTGATTCTCCACGGCCGGTATACCTGTCTGGCCAGAAAGCCTCGCTGTGGTTCGTGCATTATTGAAGATTTATGCGAATACAAAGATAAGACTGAGTAACATTCATGCAGTGATAAGCCTTATCGAAGCTAGAATTTGAGCTGGGGCGCTGCTGTTAATGAACAAAGTCAGCCTTTAACGTGATACAAGAAATATTGGGGGTAATTCTGTACTCCCCCAATATCTGCGCTTTAATTTCAAGACCGCTTAATGACCAAACTGAACACGAATACCGGCGTTAACGGTAAAACCGTCATTACGTGACCAGATGTCAGTCGTCCAGCGGCCGCTTGGATTTTGCTGTAATAATAATAACGAGTCATCTTTGGTTTGACGTATATTAAGCAAATTTTCTGCGTTTAAGAAATAACTCACGCTCCCCACGGTGATTTGTCCAAGTAACCCTAAATGCCAGTATGCATCACTTTTATCACGGTATGGGTTGCCCTCCAGGTGTTGTGTGCCCGTGTAGTAGGCTTCAAATCCGACGAGATGGCTACCATGCTCTTCCCACATAATAACGGCCCCCGCAGAGTGCTTGGGTGTAAGTGTAAGCGGTTGCCGGCCTGATCCGGCTTGATTTTGTTTGGTGGCATCGGTGTACAAATAGCTTCCCGTTAGTTTCAGATCACGCCAGCGGTAGCGAAGCAAAAGTTCTGCTCCCCTAATTTCACTTTGCCCAGAAGCATTGACCAAACGAACTTGTTTATCAAACGTGGTTTCGGTTGAATTAATGACTTCAAGCTCTGTGACATTATCAACGTCAGAAGCAAATAATGTGACACTGGTTTCAATACTTTCGTACACGTAACTGATGTCGATTGACGCCGTTGTTGCTTGCTCTTCTTCAAGATTATCAAGCGGTGCCAGGCGCGATAACCCAACATCTTCAATATCTTCTATAAATGGAGTTGGGGCAAAGAAACCTTGCCCGTAGGAGCCACGAACAACCCAGTTTTCAGGTTTATATAACATAGAAATACGGGGGCTAAACTGTGTACCGTATTCGCTATGCCAATCACTTCGCGCACTAAGTGACATGGATATATCATCCGTCGCTTCATAATCAACCTGCGAAAATACCCCCGGGACCTGATAGTTGTAGTTAAATTCTGGGAAGTCTTCTGTGTGAAAACGATCTGATTGATAGGCTCCCCCTACAAGCCAGGCTATTTTATCGTTATAACCTGAGACACTCGACTCAACCAGGTAACTTTCATGGACATCATTTTCTGCAACGATACCGTAAAGATGATCGTGCTCCTGGCGCATCGCCGAAGCGCGAATATTCCAGTTAAGAATTTCTCCAATGGGTTGGTCAAAGATAAGGCCACTATCGAGCCTTAGTGAGTCCTGGCTTTGAATAAAAGGGTTACCGTCGGGCACTGTTGCGCCCTCTTCAGTGCCGCCGTCCCGGTTTTCTTTCATTGCCCCAAATGTAAGGTACAAGTTCGCGCCGCTTTCACTTTCCCAATAAATACGCGGCCGTATGGTAGCTCGTTGGTATTCAGCCATATCGAGCCAGCCGTCATCATCTAAATCTTGCGGCTCTTGGTTGTGTATGCCTGTGGTGAGTGATGCGCTGGTAACCTGATTAATCGGGCCAGCAAAGTATGAGGTAATGTCCTGACCACTTCTGGATGTAGCATTTAATAGTACTTCGCCTGCAAATTGATCAGACGGCGTGCGAGAAATTAAGTTAATCACTCCGCCAAGCGCTGAGCCACCATACAACGATGATGCCGACCCTTTGATGATCTCGACATTAGCCAGATCGGTTGGCGGTATTTGTAGCAAGCCAATAGATGCAGTTTGGCCACCATATAATGGTAAACCATCACTCAGTAACTGAGTGTATCGACCATACAAACTTTGCAATCGAATATTGGCATTACCTAAAGCCGGAGAGGTATTTTGTACGCGTACGCCGCCGGTTTCGGCAACCAGCATCGAAATATTACCCGGCCTCATCAGGGCTTTTTCCTGAACTTCTTCACCGCTAATAACTTCTGTTCGAGTGGCTGACTCAGTCACAATCCGACCGAGGCGAGAGGCTGTTACCTGAATTTTTTCAATCTTTTTTTCGTCATGTTCGTGATGATGTTCACCTTCACTCGCATAAGAGATGGCGGGAGCGAACAGCACAGCGACTGCTACTTTAGAATATCTAGTACTGAGCTATCCCCACGAATAGTAAAATAAAGTCAAAGAGTTAGGGAACATTCATGGCATTTGGTGATCAGATCTTTCGCCAAAAAAAACCAACACAG
>MDTF01011761.1_pt1 | contig 69420 bp, 56 predicted proteins | sample 811191 | NCBI WGS metagenome assembly MDTF01 (sample SAMN05326649, study PRJNA326480) | marine metagenome | isolation source: seawater | place: Southern Ocean | collected 2011 | reverse complement strand
TTACTAGAACACCTCATTCTGTTGATGTATAATGTTTTAACTTTTTTTTAAAAAAAAAAGGATTTATCTATACTAATTATTTAAAATTTAGATTTCAAATAGATTAGAAAAATGGGGCTAGCGATACTTAGAATTACATAAATAGCAAAAGGTGTTTTTGAGTTGGAAGCATAAGGATGATTATTTTCTACCTTTTTATATCTATTGTCATGGATATAAATTTTATAAGTTAGCACAAAGATAGGCAGAAGCAAAAAAACAGTCCATTGTATAAGAAAACCAACTACATTATGAGGTATTAAATTTCCCAAAAAAAACACAGAAAACATAGGTTTATAGTACCAATGCTCGATGATCATTCCAATTGTAAGAATAAAGGATGATGTAGAGAAACTGAAAAATGAAATCGAATTAAATTTCCATATATCGCAGTATGTGCCATTGTTTTTTGCCGAGAAAATTGAACTTAATATGATTGAATCTAAAAGTTTCATTATAGGATGTGAAAAATATAAGCAAAGCGCTTTTAATCTTTATAATACTGCATGGGTTTAGCATTGAAAGGAAAAACACATTTATTATTTAAGACGTGTATTTTTTTAATAAAACAGTTGCTACATGCCCTCCGAAGCCGAAAGTGTTACTTAATGCATAATTAAGTTCTTTATATTTTGCCTGACCTATAGTTAAATCAAAACCTTTGGCAAACTCATCTATATTTTCAGTATTAATTGTAGGGGGAACAATATTTTCTTTAAGCGCCATAATAGTTGCTATTGCTTCAATCGCTCCAGCAGCTCCTAAGAGATGACCAGTCATTGATTTTGTTCCACTTAAACTTAAATTGTCTCTTTTTCCAAACACTTTTTCAATTCCTATTAGTTCTGAAGCATCACCAATAGGAGTTGAAGTCGCATGCATGTTAATATAGTCTACCTGGTCAGCTGTAATTCCAGCTTCATCCAAAGCTTCTTGCATGCCAAGTCTTGCTCCTAAACCTTCGGGATGCGTTCCTGTTAGATGATAAGCGTCTGCTTTTTGACCACCACCCACTACTTCAGCGTAAATCGTAGCTCCTCTTTTAATAGCGTGTTCGTACTCTTCTAAAATTATTGCACCGGCACCTTCTCCCATTACGAAACCATCTCGTTCCGAATCAAATGGTCTAGAAGCAGTTTTCGGATCGTTATTTCTTGTTGATAATGCTTTGAGTGAACTAAAACCTCCAATTCCCGATTCGGTAATTGCAGCATCTGATCCACCTGAAACAATCATATCTGCTTTCCCCCATTTAATTTGATTGAAAGATTCTATCAGTGCAGTTGTTGAAGTAGCACAGGCAGATACTGTAGCGAAATTCACACCATGTAATCCATGCTTGATTGAAATAACTCCAGCAGCAATATCAACAATTGTTTTTGGTATTAAGAAAGGACTGAATCTAGGAGTTCCATCTCCAGTTACATAAGCTTTTACTTCATCCTGAAAAGTTTGCATACCTCCATTTCCTGAACCCCAAATAACCCCAATTCTATACCTGTCAAGTTCTTCGAAATTCACACCACTATTTTCAATAGCTTCATCGGCAGCAACAAGTGCGAATTGTGTGAATAGATCGTATTTCCTTGCCTCCTTTCTATTAAAAAAATCAGCAGGATTATAATCCTTTACTTCACATGCAAATTGTGTTTTAAATTTTGAACTATCAAAACGAGTTATAGGTCCTGCACCAGATTTACCAGCTTTTATATTTTCCCAAAATTCAACGTAATTATTCCCAATAGGGGTAATCGCTCCCATTCCAGTTACAACAACTCTTCTCATCTTTTTCTTCTTCTAATTTAGAATGGATTAACCCATATTGTGATATACATTTTGTATATCATCATCTTCATCAAATTTTGCTAAAAGCTTGTCCACCTCCTCTAATTGCTCATCTGAAAGCTCTTTTGTATCATGTGGAATTCTTTCGAAACCAGATGATAATATCTCAATATTTAGTTCTTCTAATTGACTTTGGATGGCACCAAAGTTCTGAAATGATCCGTATATAACTATTTTATCTTCGTCTTCGAATAGTTCTTCTGCACCAGAATCAATTAGTTCTAACTCTAATTCGTCAACATCTCTGTCTGCTTTATCAATGTTAAAGTTACATTGATGTGTAAATATAAATTCTAAAGATCCCGAAGTACCTAAGCTTCCTCCATTTCGCGTGAAATAGCTTCTTACGTTTGCTACAGTCCGTTGATTATTATTCGTTGCAGTTTCAACAAAAATTGCAATACCATGAGGGCCGTATCCTTCAAAATTCACTGGTTTATAATCTGCTGTATCTTTTTCAGACGCTTTTTTGATGGCCCTTTCAACATTGTCCTTAGGCATATTTGCTGCCTTGGCATTTTGTATTACAGCTCTTAACCGCGAATTAGACTCTGGATCTGGACCACCTTCTTTAACAGCCATTACAATATCTTTACCTATTCTAGTAAAGGCTTTAGACATTGCTCCCCATCTTTTAAATTTTCTTGCTTTTCGAAATTCAAATGCTCTTCCCATGGTGAAATATATTATAGTTTCAAAAATACCAAATTGAAGTTAAAATGAAGTTGTTAATTGGAAGAAATTAATAAAAGGACTTACATTTTCACGCTAAATTCGTTTTTTACTAAACATAAAAACTGTTTTTTATCGTCCAAAAAGAAACGATTCCCATAGTTACTTCAACCGAACCTTTATTTTTTTGAAATTATTCCCCAAACTGAGGTGTTAATCTGAGAATGGTAATTATTTTTTTCTAAAATCTATTTACCCATAGGACTAACAATTTTGTGTTATGATCAAGAAGCACAGCAACCTTCTTCAGTTGCGCGCTGCTTTGTTTTGAGAAGCTTCCGAAGTAAGAATAAGTTAAAAGGCTTTTTTAATATAAGTTTGGATACTTGTGGCATGTTATAGTAATGCTAATTTTGAGTACTGATATATCATAAATAGGCCGTATTTTTTTTATTTTAAAGCATAAAACAGCAATAAAGTCCAAGCGTTTAGTATGTTTTCTGTCAACTATTGCCAAATTCTTTGAATAAATTTTTGATCATTGAATTTGAATTCAAAGGAAATGGTCGTAACTTGCAATCTAAATATAAGAATTGTGGGATTTAAAACAGTGAAGTACATACCGAAAGAGGAGCAAGTGTTTTTTAGCGTCTTAAAGAAAAGAGTGAATTCATATTTTGGAGATTCAAAATCTAATAAAGGTAATTGGAGAATGTATCTAAAAACGTTTTTTCAAATGTTAGGTTACTTTTTACCCTTCGCAACATTGTTTTTATGGCAAGAAATGCCAACTTGGATGTTTTATAGCATTTGGTGTGTTATGGGGCTTTTCATGGCTGGAATGGGATTAAGTATTCAACATGATGCAAACCATGGTGCTTATTCTCCCAATGCTACTGTTAACTCTGCATTAGGCGCATTGATTAACTTCGTAGGTGGGAGTGCTCATAATTGGAAGATTCAGCATAATATATTACACCATACTTATACAAATGTAACTGGATACGATGAAGATATTCACCCTGTTGGATTTTTAAGGTTTTCACCAAATGAGGAACTTAAAGGCATACATAAATTTCAACATCTTTATGCTTGGTTTTTCTATGGTTTAATGACTTTAGAATGGACTACAACCAAAGATTTTAATGGTTTGAAACGATATAACGACATGGGGTTTGTTAAAACGGGTTATGCCAAAGAACTGATCAAGCTTATTATTTGGAAGGTTTTTTACCTAGGATATGTTTTAGCTTTGCCAATAATATTTTTAGAAGGACATTTCTCTTGGATTCAAATATTAATTGGATTTTTATCAATGCACTTCATTGCAGGTTTAATGTTGGGAATTATCTTTCAGCCAGCACATGTTATGGAAACATCAGAGTTTCCGCTGCCTAATGAAGATATGACTATTGAGAATACTTGGGCTGTTCATCAAATGAATACTACTGCTAATTTTGGTAATAATAACTTTTGGTTAAACTGGTATGCCGGAGGATTGAATTTTCAAGTTGAGCATCATTTGTTTCCAAATATATGCCACATACACTATAAGAAAATTTCAAAGATTGTTAAGGAAACAGCTAAGGAATTCAATATTCCTTATCATGAGCAGCCATCATTTACAGCTGCAATATGGAATCATGGTAAGATGCTTAAGAAATTAGGAAGGGCTTAACTTATTCTATTAATGCTTTATTTTTGATAGATTTATTACTTAAAAATAATAATCTCGATCTTGAGATCCATTAATTTTATGGATACTTTCGTGGCCAGTTGATCTATAACTAACCAATTAGTTTTTATATTTATATTTGTTCCTTGGATTTAATTTTAGCTGTATTTTGTTGTGCTGAGCTTTATAAGTCAGTCAATGGAGGCAGCATAATCTTAAATATGTATATTTTTTTAAATTGTATAAAGTAATTTAGGAATTATATTTCTAGGGCAAGTATTTAGTACGGCCTCGGATTCAATTTTTCTAACTTCAATTTCTAATTGGCAATTTAAATTTAAATCTTGTTTGATAATTGAAATACGATGTTTCTTAATCCATTTCATTATAATTGGCATTTCAGCGTAGCTAAATGATACATTGTAAACATTTCTAATATACTTATCTATTATTGTAGATTCTCTTATCGCTTCTATAGTTGCTTTTTTGTAGGCAGTTATTAGACCGGATACGCCTAGCTTTGTGCCTCCGGAATATCTAACAACAATGGCAATAGTATTTGTGATCTCGTTTGCTAGTAGCTGATTTAGTATCGGTTTCCCTGCTGTTCCACTAGGTTCCCCATCATCATATGACCTAAATTTTTCACCCAAAGGTTCTAGGCGATAAGCATAACAATGATGTCGGGCAGCAGGGTAGTCTGTCTTGTATTTATCGACCAAATATTTAGCTTCTCGCTCAGAAGATATTGGGCAAACAAAAGCTAAGAATTTACTACCCTTTTCTTTGTACAAACCTTGAGCTATACTAGAAATAGTTTTATAATCAGCCATTAAAATAAATACCGATTTGTTCATGAAAAGAAATGAGCATTATGGCTGTTAATGCACAGAATAGTGCAATGGATTTACGTTTGCTAAGCTGTTCTTTGAATAGAATCATACTCAAAATTGTTGATCCTAAAATCACCCCCATATTTGCTACTGGAAAAGCAGTAGAAGTTGGGATGTTCTCTAAACTTCTTAAGAACAAGAACATAGAGAAATAATTAGGTACACCCAAAATCACCCCCCAAATAATGTCTTTTTTAGAAGGAAGTGGATGCCCTCTAAACTTTTGAAAAATCATAAAGATTAATCCAAAAATAAAGGCGAATAAGAAAAGGTATCCGAAGAAAATAGAAATATTTTCTTGCGGTACTAACTCTTGTTGAGCATAACTTAATAATGTATCTAATAAACCTCCTCCTATGAAAAGACTAATTAATAGAAGGTAACTTCCTTTAGATGAGGTATGTTTTGATTTTTCTCCAGTTAAGAATATAGCTAGTAGTGCTATTAATAGGCCCAATATTTTTATAAATGAGATTGGTTCACCGTAAAATATAATCCAAAGAAATGTTGGGAAAATAAAAGTGATTTTGTTTGCTATTGACGTGGACGCAACTCCAAGATGCTCACTACAATACGCCATAAGATTAAATAGTACGATAAATAATATCCCTAAAACTAAAGCAATTCCTATCCAGGGTTCAGACGCTGCTTTTGCTAAGGAAATCGCTTCTCCTTGAATAATAAATGATAATCCTCCAGCTATAATGTAGTTGATTACAATAGCATTAAGCGTTACTACTTTGTATTTGTGAAAATATTTAAAAATATTAAGAAGTAGTGCTGAGATACATATGGATAGGACGAATTCTATGTACATCTGTAAAAGTGATTTACGGTGTCTTCACCTGATTTTAAAGTATGTTTTGAATTATATTTCAGTAATGCTGGGGCAACAATCCCTTTTTCAAAATTTTTATTTCCAATAAATTGAATTGCTTCATCCCAAATGTTATTTGTTATAAACTGATTAAGGACATTACTTCCACCTTCAATAATAATAGATTGAATATTTTTTTTAGATAGTTTATCTAATAAGTGTTTAAGAGAACCATCAAATTTAATCCATTCTTTATTTTTTATTTTCTTACTTATTTTAGAATTAAAAATAATTGTAGGGTAAGGGTCATTAAGGATTTTTAAATCTTCAAGTCCCGAGGGATTATTACACAATAATATTCTTATTGGATATTTCCCTTCTACTAACCTTGTTGTAAGAGAAGGGTTGTCATTTAAGGCTGTATTCTTTCCTATCAGAATGGCTTGTTCATTTGCTCTGATTTGATGTGACAGTACTTTAGAGTTTTCTGATGTTATCCAATTATCTTTTAATAATTGTCCTTTATTTTTTAATCTACTGATAAAACCATCTTGTGTTTCGGCCCATTTCAGTATTATATATGGTCTTTTTTCTTTGTGCGAAGTGTAAAATCTTTTATTTAAAGATTTACAAGATTGCTCGAGAATGTTTATCTCAACTTTCACTCCATGACTCTTTAGGTGATCAACGCCTTTACCTGCTACCAATTCATTATTATCTATTGATCCAATTACTACATTGGGGATTTTGTGCTTGATGATTAAATCAGAACAAGGAGGTGTTTTACCAAAATGTACACAAGGTTCTAAATTTACATACAGCGTACTTTTTCCCAGTACTTTTTTATTATCAACAGCGGCAATAGCATTTACTTCTGCGTGCGTTTCTCCGAACTCCTGGTGATAACCTTCTCCAATTATTCTATTTTCAAAAACAATCACACATCCAACCATTGGATTAGGTGCTACATTTCCAGCGCCTAATTGAGCAAGTTCTAAGCACCGTTGCATATAGAATTCGTGATTCATAATTCAAATTTAACCAATTAATCCAATAATTATGGTAAGCGTTATAATACTTAATGAAGTGGAAATTATAATACTGTTTGAGATAAACCTCTTATTTAAGTCGTAAATGTTAGCCAGCGCGAAAGGTGTTATTGCGCAAGGCATCGCAATATCAATTATCGCAGTGAAGAATTGCTTCTGTAGGTGAATTTTATCTAATGTTATTATAACTATTATCGGAAAAAGGAGAAGTTTTATAATACTGTATATAAGTGGGTTTTTAAGTTCTTTCAAGTTTTTTATTGGATTTAGAAACATAAAAACACCTATCATTAACATTACTAGTGGAGCAACAGCATTACCAAGTAATTTGATTGGTACCAGTATAGGATCTGGTAGTTTTAATGATGCTAAATTAGTTGTTAACCCTAGAATAACAGAGATTAATAATGGGTTGGTGAAAAGGTTTAAAATTATTTTTTTGTAATTACTTTTTGCCATTGTTAACCATTCTATGGCAAGAATCCCAACTGAAAAAACCCAAAATAAATATATGGATGCATTTACAGTTGCTTCTTGTTTTAGTGATGGGTTTAAAGAAGTTATTATCGGTATTCCCATAAATGCAATATTTCCAAACATGAAGCACAATACAAGTGTAGCTTTGTTTTTTTTTGAAATATTAAGTAATAATGAACATAAAAAAAGCAAAAAAAGTAATGTGAAAATTAGTAAAGTATTATGTGTGATAGCCTTTTCAATTATTCCGGGAGAGATTGAAATTTCAACCAAATTATAAAATATTAAAGAAGGGAATCCAATATAGTAGGAAAAGTCTCCAATAGGTTTTAGCCAATCTTTTGATGCTAACTTAATTTTAGCAATGAACCATCCAAAACCTATAATGGTAAATAATGGGAGTATTTGAAAAAGAACGTTCAACATTTAATTACAGTTTAATGCTACCCACTCTTTTTTTACGACGATACTTAATGTTGAAAACACTACTTTTTTTACGCCTTTGCAAATAAAATTTTCTAAACAATTTTTTTTCAAATAATAAAATATGCATTCCGATTCCTATGTGGTTACTGTAGATGTCAGGCATATACATCCAGTCTAAGTAAAACCTTATACTTTTAACGTTGTAATTAAATCCAGCCCCAAGCATAATACTCTCGTCAATTTGCCACTTTTTGTGAGAATTTGAACCGATTATTTTCACAGCTCTTTTCCATGCACCATTGTCAAATCCTGCTTGGAAATACGTGCTGAATTCCCCAATATGAATAGGAGTAATCTGGACATTAATTTTAGACCTTATTTCATCAAAAGTTTTTTCGCCTGATTGCATTTGAGATGGGAAAATTACCCCCTGAAATACTAGACTAACATATTTTGAAGACAATGGGAAGGTAAGTTTGCCATTTAGTCCAGTATATGCATCTTCAACTGAGTATATAAAATTTCCTCCAATAGAAAACATTTCGTAATCAATATTAGGTTTACCCGCATTCAGTCTGAATATGCTAATAATAAATAGGATTAAAAAAACACATCTTTTCATTGACTCAAATATACCGAAACTGCGTAGGTTTTCGGTATATTTGAGTTGTAAAATTTTGTTGTTTGGAAAAGATAATTCAGATTAGGGAAGTTGATCCAATGATTTTGTTTGGAATCAACAATGAGAAACTAGAGCAAATAAGTCGCTTTTTTTCAAAATTAAAAATTGTTGTTCGTGGGGATATCATCAAATCGAATGGTAACCAAGAAGATATTAATCGTTTTGAAAATAAACTGGAAATCTTTATTACCCATATTTTAAGGTTTGGGGAATTAACGGAAAACCAATTAGAACGATTAATGGGAGAAGATGCTGAAGAAATTGTTAAAAATGGTAAAGGGAGTGAGGTTTTAGTCCATGGAGTAGCCGGTAGAGTTATAAGAGCCCAAACAGCCAATCAGAGAAAGATGGTTAAAAACATGTCGACTAATGATTTGATGTTTGCTGTTGGTCCAGCAGGTACAGGTAAAACTTATACTGCTGTTGCTTTGGCTATTAAAGCACTAAAAAATAAAGAAGTAAAACGAATTATTTTAACTAGGCCAGCTGTAGAAGCAGGAGAGAATTTAGGTTTTTTACCTGGAGATTTAAAGGAGAAGTTAGATCCGTATATGATGCCTTTATATGATGCGTTGAGGGATATGCTTACTCATGAAAAGTTAGCAGAATATTTAGAAAATGGTACGATCGAAATTGCTCCTCTTGCGTTTATGAGAGGAAGAACATTGGATCAAGCGTTTTGTATTATGGATGAAGCTCAAAATGCAACAGAAACACAATTTAAGATGTTTCTGACGCGGATGGGAAAAACATCGAAGTTTATTATTACTGGTGATGCAACACAAATTGATTTACCAAAGAAAAGCATGTCTGGTTTACTAAAGAGTATTCAAGTTTTAGAAAATGTTCCAGGAATTTCTTTTGTAACACTTGATGGAAAGGATATCGTAAGGCATAAGCTCGTTAAGAAAATAATAGAAGCTTACGAGAAAGGGGAAGAGTAGACCTTTAAAAAATGAGATAACAAGCTATAAAAATAGCCGTCGAATAGAAAGAAAATAGGATGCTTTTTTTTGCAAGTTCAAACTTGCTATTTATTGACTTATTGTTACTTTGCTCAAAAAGTTCAGCATTATTAAAAATTGAGATGACATTAATTGTTGTACTTCCATCTTTAGATATTTTTTTCAATAACTTTTTATCAGAGACTTTTAACTCTTTTTTCAATGCTGTTAATTTGAAGAATTGATATACAAAGAAAAATGTGCAAGCTATTAAAGCATATCCTATAAGTGCAAAATGATCATAGATTCCTTTAATAAATATTAGTTTAATAAGTAAACCTACTGTTGTGAGTGCAAAAATACAGGTCGTGTAATCATTTTCTTTTTCAAAATCCATCTTGATTTTTTTATATAAAAAAAAGCCCTGCAAATTTTGCAGGGCTTCTAATACTATTTAGTTGTAAAAATTATTTCACAACATTTAAAGGAGTAGTAATTGTTTCGTTACCAACTTTAACATTTACAAAGTATAAACCAGCAACTAAGTCAGCTTTTACATTAAGTAATTGAGTACCTGTTAACGATCCCATATCTTCCGAATAAACTACAGCACCAACTGTGTTTACAACTTCGATATTTACATTGTTAGCAGAAACTAAGTCGAAAGTAACATTAAACTCATCAGTAGTCGGGTTAGGATATACTCCTAAGTTCCCGTTAACGATAACATCTTGAGCAGATACATCTGCATCAACAGTAAAGTCACCATAGGCTTCCGTTACTTCTGCTTCATTATCTGTTGCGATAACTTTAAACTGGTAATCAGTACCTGGAGCATCAGCTTGCCAAGTTGCAGTATAAGTAGCACCTGAAGAGTTTGTGTTTAAAGTAGCTACTTTAGTTAAACCTTTCCATACTTCAAATACAACGCTAGTTACAGAACCACCGTCAGTAATAGTTGCTTCAAAATCAATTAATGGAGATTGAGTATAGTATACTCCAACATCTGTAGGTTTAATAATAGTTACATCTGGAGGCCCACAAGCAACAACTGTTGCAGTCGCTGCAGTTCTTCCACAAGAAGCGTTAGCTCCAGTTTCTATTTTCCAGTTAAGGAAAGGTCCATAAGCATCCCAATAACCGGCATCTTCATCACCAACATTGAAATTAGGGTATCCATTACTCATCTCAGTAGCCTGGAAAGTAGATCCTTTTAAAGTGTAAACACCAGCTTCAGCAGATTCTTCAGTATGCCCTCCGATTACACCGTAATTAGCTTTGTCACCCTCAGTTGTTGGCTCAAGATAAATAAGGTAAGTTCCTGGAGAAAGTTCCGCATTAATATCAAAATCAAATAAATATTCGGCAGTTGCATTAGCACCTGCTTCAGCAGGACTAGTGAATGGTCCGTAAGTAGCAACGTCAGAGAAATTTGGAGCAGTAGCTGCATCAATAATCTTTACATTAAAAGTGATACCGTTTAATCTACTTGCTAATATCCTTAAAGACTTAATCTTCAAGTCAGCTTCAACAATTAACATTTGTGAACATCTCCATGCGTATGGTCCTCCAGCCCATTGATGCCATTTCCCACTAGGTATTACAGATACATCAGATGTGTAATTGTTTACTCCAGCAGCAGCTTCTTCAACATAAACTGTTGTAGATGCAGCAAAAATATCAGAATAAGAAGTACCTGTAGCTAATGCAGTTCCAGCACTAGCTTGATCATACCATTTGTAAGTCTTTGCCCCATCAGGAGAATTAACAGATAATGTCAATGTTTCATCATCACATCCGTTAGCACCACTTGTAGTAATAGAAGAACCAGAAACAATAATTATTTCATCCTCTTTAGTACAACTTCCATCAGTAATAGTTACTTTATAAGTTCCTGCAGCAGAAACAGATAATGTAGCATTTGTTCCAACTGAAGAACTTCCGTCTTTAGTCCAATTAAACAGTAAGCCATTTCCAGTAACTCCTGGATCTAATGTTAGAGAGTTAGGTGCACAAACACCTTTGTCAGCACCTAAGTTTGGTTTAGCGATAGGACAGACTGTAATCACCTTATCGTTAATAGCGTCTAATAACGAAAAGTTACCTTCAGCTCTATCTTGACCTAAATCCCAAATTAAAATACCTGGAGCTCCTTTTTCAATTGCTAAATCAATTTTAGCTTCTAAGGTGTTTTTACCATTGTAGTACCATCCAGCTGATAAATCAGAAGTATACGTTGTATTAGAAGCAGTTAAGTTATTATATTCTTTTTCACCAGTTCTATTTGCATTTCTTCCGTAGAAAGGGACTCCTAATAACATTTTATTATAAGCCATTCCTTTAGTGTTCCAACCATCCATAGATCCTTCAGCATCAGCTAAAGAAGAGTGGTTAGCATTATAAGAACTTGGGAAATCATAAGCCATAACATGCCAGTCATCTACTAAATGAGCTTTTGATCCAAATAAGTCAGCATGAATTTTATTCAAGTGATTTACAGAACCTTGATATTCAGCACCAACTGCAACTGCAACCTTTGTATTAGGAATTGATGAAGCATCAATTTTATCATTAATCGCCTGCATTAAAGCTAAGTGATTATTAACTTCTGTTCCTGCGTCTGGAAATTCCCAGTCAACAGCAATTCCATAAACACCGTTAGCCTTACAAAAAGCAACTAAATCAGTAGCCAATTGGTTTCTCTTTGTTGAGCTCCCAGCAATGGAATTTAAACGATTATCTCTAGCGTGAGCGTTATCGGCTCCACCTAAAGCAATCCATAAGTTTGTTCCAGCATTGTGACAATTATCTTTAATGATTGTAAATTTATTATTGTCAAATCCAAAAACAGCATTAGTACTGTAACCTGAAGTAATTAAATTACCATTTGCATCTGCATTAATGAACGAATAAGCTATATCTGTAAGCTTGTCGTATTGTATACCATTCGTAGAACGATATTGTGGAAAATAACCAAGTACTCTCACGTTTTGCGCATAAGAACTGAGAACAGTTGCGACGGCGAAAAGTACTCCTAGTAATCTTTTTTTCATAGTAATAAGGATTAAAATTTAATTATTAATAATTCACCTAAATTTTTGGCAGGGCTTATTTAAGCATCTCTAAGATAGTAAAAAAAAACAGGTGCAGTAAATAAATAGATTGTCTTTTTTAGAAAAAAAATAGTTGTATTTTAGTTAGTATCTATTATGGGTACTTGATCTAAAAGTATATGTATTGTTAATAAAATTTGATTTAATATTAAAAAAATATGAGCATTTTTTTTTCTTTTTTAACTGTTTTTCTTGTGTTTTCTTGCGGTTTAGAAATGAATAAACAAGATGATTTGTCAACGCATCTAAACCTGAGTGACTCATCGATTGTTATATCTGATAGTATATTTACTGTAGGTATAGAGGGTCCTGCAGTTGGATTAAACGGCGATTTGTTTTTAGTTAATTTGAAAGAGGATGGTACAATTGCAAGGAAGAAATTGGGCAGCGATAGTTTCGAAGTGTTTGTGAAATTACCAATGGGAAGTATTGGTAATGGGATTAGGTTTGACAATACTGGAAATATGTTTATAGCTGATTATCCAAATCACAATATATTGAGAGTTGAATATGGTACTCGACAAGTCGAAGTTTTCGCACATGATTCTACTATGAATCAACCGAATGATTTAGCGATAATGGATAATGGTATTTTATTTACCTCAGATCCAAATTGGGGAGAAAAATCAGGTAATATTTGGAAGATAGATTTGTTAGGTGAAATGGTGTTATTAGAGGATTCAATGGGCACTACAAACGGTATCGAAGTTAATCCAAAAAACAATATCTTATATGTAAACGAGTCTATTCAACGAAAGATTTGGGCCTATGATCTTGATGAAAAGGGAAATGTTTCAAAGAAGAGATTATTTTATGAATTTACGGACTATGGAATGGACGGAATGCGATGCGATAAAAAAGGAAATTTATATGTTGCTAGATATGGTGCCGGTGTTGTAGTTGTTATTAGTCCTAAAGGTGTTGTTATTAGAACAGTAATTTTAAACGGTGATAAACCAACTAATGTAGCGTTTGGGGGAATAAAAGGAGATATAGTATACGTTACTTTGCAAGACAAAAAATGGGTGGAAAGTTTTAAGGCAAATTATCCAGGTAGAAATTTCTAAAACCGAATTCCTGTTTTAATTTTTTGAATTGAAAAAGAACCCTTCAGGTCTTTAAAAAGTATTACAAATACTATTAAGTATTCAATAAAAAGCAAGCTAGTTTTTATATTATAATTTAAATCTGAAGCGTACATTCCATAAGAAAGGAAAATGGTTGCACTCCAAGCAATCATAAATTTCATATTCGTGAATAAACTAAGAGTGAGTGGTAATATACAATACCAAGGATGCACAATTGGAGAAAGAAACAAGTAAATACAAAATATTATAGTAAGTGCTTTAAATATGACCAATCTGTTTCTAAACCTAAATAACCAAGAAGTTAAAATGATTAGTAAAAATGAAATTATTGACAGTACTGGTCCAGCAATTTTTATGATGTCAAAATTAAAAACTTGGTAACCTACCCATTTCAAAATGTTAAACACGCTACCGTTAAATTCGAATGATTGAAAATAGAGATCTAAACTCTGTAATAAGTGATTGAAATTACTCCAATTTAAAAATGGGAGGAAAGCGATAATAATCAAAGGAATTGCGCCCAATAACAATTTTTTCGATCTGTACCATCTCGATTTTAATAGAAGTATTGGAAAAAAAATTAAACTAAATAGTTTTGATAAAACAGACAATCCTAAAAATAATCCTCCATTAAAATCTTTCAATTTCGAGAAATTATATAGAGCTAGGAGTAAAAAGAAAATTAAAATTCCTTCTCCGTGTAAATTACCTGTTAGCTCAAGTATAACCAGAGGATTTAGCCAATACCACCAAATTCTATTAAGACTTAAGCTGTATCGCTTTAGAATTTTTTTAATGATAAAATAGGTGCCAATTTCAAATCCAATAATAAAAAACCTTAATGTTATTATACCGCCTAATACACTATCGGTTAAAGCAGAAAAGAAAAAGAACCATTGATTAATAGGAGGATAAATAGAATAGTAGTGCTGTGAATTCATTCCGCTGTACAATTCATTGTGAATCTTAGAATTTTGAAACTGTACTATCAATTCTGAAGGTTTATATTCAAAAGGATTAAATCCATTCTGAATTAGTAACCCATCCCATAAAAACCGAAAATAATCATCACTTAATATCGGTACAGAAAAAATTAATAATACTCTTAGAATGATACCTAGTCCAAAAAGTTTTTTTTCGGTTACGTTAGATTTTTGAAGTATAAATAATCCAAAGAAAGCAAATGAGAACGCGGATATTAAAAGGGGGAAACTAGATCTTGGAATTTGATAACCAATTAAATAAATTCCTATGCAAATAAGTATTGTACTAAAGAATACAGGAATTTGGTTAACTTTTGTGTCCATTTATCAAGCTGTACTGTGTTTGTATGAGAAAAAGGCGACGTAGCCAAATCCTATTGCTAACATACAATGAAATGGTAATAAACCAAAATCATTTAATCGAAAAGCAGTAACGATTCCAAATATCGCGTAAAAACACATAACAATTTCCATTAAGGTTAAAGTATTGAATGTGCTTTTTAAATATTGAGACTTGTCTTTCCAACTTCCTCCGGATTCAGTTATGTTAAATTTAGGTGTTCTAACAAAAGGAGATTTCTTTCCAATATAACCTTCGATTACTGCTATCGAATTATGTAGTGATAAGCCCATACTCACACTAATAAATAAGGGGAATTGGTAAAGGAATATAAATCTTGACTGCTTATGTTCGCTTTTTAACCGTCTTTGTGAAATATAATAATAAGTCCCCAAACTAAATAAACTCAGTAGTAGTATAGAAGCAAATTTATATACCCAATCAAATTGTGGTGCTGTATTTTTCACGTACAAAACAGGAACACTTAAAATGGAGGTAATGAAAATACACACGAAAAGAAAGGAATTTAACAAATGAAAAACACCATGTAGCTTGGTCATGAAATTAATGTTTTTTGCTCTGATTAAACGACCAATGTTTTTCCTGGCTGTCTCAGCAGCTCCTTTTGTCCATCTAAATTGTTGGTTTTTTAAAGCATTCATTGTAACCGGTAATTCCGCAGGACAGCCAACTTCTTCTAAATATTTAAATCCCCAACCTTTTATTTGTGCTCGGTAGCTTAAGTCTAGATCTTCAGTAATTGTATCACTCTGCCAACCTCCAGCATCATAAATGCATGACTTTCTCCAGATACCTGCAGTTCCGTTGAAATTTATAAAATAACCTCCCTCGTTTTTACCACTTTGTTCAACCGTAAAATGAGCGTCTAAACCAAATGCTTGCAGTTTTGTTAAGATTGAATAATTTTGATTTAAATGTGCCCACCTTGTTTGAACAACACCAATGTTTCTGTCTTTAAAATAAGATAAAGTTTTGCTCAAGAAATCTTTATCGGGGAGGAAATCAGCATCGAAAATTGCTATAAATTCTCCCTTTATCACTTCCATTCCCTCAGCTAAAGCCCCGGCTTTAAAGCCAGTGTTTTTTGGACGTATAAATTGTGTTATCTGAAAGCCTTGCGCTTTTAGCAATTCCACCTTTTTTTGCACAATAGTGCGTGTTTCATCAGTTGAGTCATCTAATATTTGAATTTCTAATTTATCTTTTGGATAATCGATTTCAGAAATTTTATCAATTAACCTTTCAATCACAAATTTTTCATTAAAAATAGGAAGTTGAATAGTCACATTAGGCTCAAATACATTATTGTAACTGATTTTTTTTTGCTGTTTTTTACGACTTAGTACTTTGATGTATAGAATTACAAGATGACCTTGAATCAAACTGTAGCAAAAAATAAAACCCATAAATAAAACATACATGATTAAAATAACTTGTTCCATTATAGTTCTTTAATAATAGTTGTTATTATTTTGTACCCAGCTAGTATTGTGCCTTTTAAAGTTCCTGAGACTTTAGATTTTCCAATTCTCATTTTATAGTTTACAGGAACTTCAACCGATGTAAATTTGTTTTTTGCAGCTTTCACCTGCATTTCTGCCGTCCAACCGTAAGTTTTGTCTTGCATTTTTAATGCATTAAGCTTTGTAAGTTTGATCGCTCTAAAAGGACCAAGATCCGTGTATTTTACTTTGTAGAGTTTATCGATTAAGAAAGTCGCCAACCAATTTCCGAAAATTTGCTGGGGAGTCATGCTTGATTTTTCTTTTCTACCCAATTTTCTTGAGCCAATTACCATATCGATATTCTCATCAATAATTGGTTTAACTACGGATCGAAGTTCATCGGGGTAGTCAGAATAATCGGCATCTAAAAAAACAACAATTTCCGTATTTGGGTATTTATTATTAATATGTTCTATGCCTTTTAAGCAAGCTCTGCCATATCCTTTAATTGGTTCATCTAGAACTGTAGCACCATGATTCTCGGCAACAGTTCTAGTTTGATCGTTTGAATTATTATTGACAACAATAATCTCCGAAACCAATTCTTTCGGGATTTCATCAATCACTTTTCCAACAGCATCTTCTTCATTAAAAGCTGGGATTACAACTCTAATTATACGCATTAATCTTCGGAGTAGTTTATTTGATGACTAAAGGTACCGTTTTCATTGTATATATTCCAATAAGAAATAGGTTTGTTGGCTAAAAACCATCCTTCTTTTATTAGTTTACCATTACTGTAAAATTTCCAAAATCCTTCCATCTTATTTTTTACATAGCCTCCTTCATTAACTATTTCTCCTTCTTCATTATAATCTTTCCAGTAACCATTTTTTTTATCATTTGTAAAATGTCCTTCAGCACTTAAAACTCCAGTTATTGCGTAAAAAAACCAATAATTATTTTTATTATTATTCACATATTCTCCTTTTTTTTCTAGTATTCCATTCTGGTTATAAAATCGCCAAAAACCATTTTTTAAATTATGAGCATATTCCCCTGCTGAGGATATTTGTCTTTGTTCGTTATAAAATATCCAATAGCCACTTTTTTCTCCTTTAATATAATAACCTTCCGAGTAGTTTGTTTTGAAATATACACTATCTGTTTTTTGACTTAAATTAATTCCTAGTATTCTATTACTCCCAGCCCTTTTTTCTATTTGGAAAGCCAGCGCAGTAATGATAAAAAGAGCAATTAAAATTAAATTTTTCACATTTACAAATGTATTCATAATTGTACGTTTTAAGTCTCGTTTAAATTTCCAAAACAGAAGTCGGTTTTATTTTTTAATTTTGTCATACATTTAAAGATAACAAAATGGAATTTTCACTAGTGAATATAGGTACACTCTTAATGCTGATCCTACTTCAAGCAGTATTAGGTTTTGATAATTTATTATATATCTCTTTGGAGAGTAAAAGGGCACCTGAAGAAAAAAGAAAGTTTGTAAGAACGATAGGAGTTGCAATAGCAATTGTCTTAAGAATTGGATTACTTTTCCTTTTAGTCAATATGTTAGAACTAGTTCAAACAGAATTATTTGGAATTTCATATCCAGATTATTTTGAAGCAAATTTTAGCGGACATTCACTAATTGTTTTATTAGGTGGAGGATTTATTTTATATACTGCAGTAAAAGAAATTTGGCACATGATAAATTTTGATCCTGCTGAAGAATCTTCTAGAAAAAAAGCATCTCCAGGAAAAGTGATAGGAATGATAGTTTTCATGAATGTAATCTTTTCATTTGATTCTATTTTGGGCGCAATAGCTTTAACTAAAGTATTGTGGATTATGATTACCGCAATAGTTATTAGTGGTATATTGATGATTTGGATGGCAGAAGGCGTTAGTAAGTTCTTAGAGAAAAATAGAATGTATGAGGTTTTGGGTTTGTTTGTGCTTTTAATTGTAGGAATAATGCTATTAACAGAAGGTGGTCATCTAGCACATATAAAAATATTAGGAAATGAAATCGTGCAAATGAATTCAACAACTTTCTATTTTGTAATATCGATATTAATATTAATTGATTTAGTACAAGGTAAATATCAAAAAAACTTAATGAAGAAATCTTGATATATAGTATAGGAGTAGGGATAGTCGCTGAAACCTTTTTATAGATTTCAAGTTGCCCTGTAACTAATGACATACTAAATTGTTTTAGATAGAGACAAATCTTGTTTACACCTTGTCTGATTAATTGAATTAAGAAAATTGGGAAGTAATTCAAATGATCTGTAAATAAGAGCTACCAAGAACAGTTAAATATTAGGTATGAAATTATTAAGACTTTTTGCATTGGTTATATTTACTTTGTTAACTTCTCCCAATTATGCACAGGAAACTTGTATTTCCAATTCAATAAATCCTTGGGAGTGGCCAGGTCATAACAATTGGTTTTTCGCTACAAATGCATTTTCAGGGAATGTATACAATTTCACTACTGGAGTTTTCACTCCAATGGGTAATGCAAGTAAACCACTTCAAGCATATGAAGGGGTATCTGCTGCAAGTGATGATCAAGGGGATTTAATATTTCTAACAAACGGTAGAGATGTTATTGATAAAAATGGAAACAAAACTTACGCAGGATTATTAGAAGGAAATGAAAGTGGAGGGACGTTTAATAGAGGAAGTGCCGCCCAAGGTTGCATAACTGTTCGTCATCCATTATCACCTTCCGATTATTATATATTTACGACAGATGATGCACTAAGTGGAACTTTAGGCTTTAATTATGCTATAATGGACGAGAATGGTGCTTTAAAACAGGGAACTACTCGTTTAGGAGTAATAAGAACAACAGAAGGTTTATCTGCAACTTTTCATGAAAATGGGGTTGATATTTGGATCGCTTGTCAAGCCTCAGGAACAAATGATGTATATAGTTGGTTATTAAAATGTGATGGTATAGATTTAGCTAATTCTCCAGTAATTTCGGGAGGTTTTGCCAATTGTTCAGGAAATGAAGAAAGAGGAGGGGTGTCCTTTAATTGGGATGGGACTCAGTTTGTTTCGGCGCATCCATCCGGATGGCCAGATAAGAGTATTTATGTAGCTGATTTTAATAAGAAGACCGGAAAGATGACGATTGAATCAAAATCTTCACCAACAAATGCTTTTCCATACGATGTTACTTTTTCCCCAGATAATTCTCGTGTAATTTATTCGGACAATGTTGGAAGTGTTTATACTTTAGATATTACTTCAGGAGTTGATGCAACAGTCGAAGCTTCTGCAACATTAATAGCAGCAGGAGGAACGGGACATTCGGCTATTGAAATAGGTGGAGATGGAAATTTATATAGGTCTTCTTTAGGAGGGAATAATCTAGTAAGATTTAATGGTAACTTAAATTCAGGAGCAGCACTCGGATCTACCAATAACTTAATAGGAAATACGAGTAGAGGTTTACCAACGATATATATACCACCAGCAGAAGAGCCAGATATATTAGATGTTGGGCCTTTTTGTGACACAGCAAGTACGGTGGATTTACATACCAATTGGGTTTGCAGTGGATTCAGTGCAGAAGATACATTATACCAGCGGCATATCTATAAAGGAAAAGGTATTGTTGATGCTAAACTTGGTCATTTTGATCCTCGAGTAGCTGGTATAGGAAAACATGAAATTATTTTTGAATACTGCGATGTAAATGACACAATTTGGATAGATGTTGTTTTTTGTCCTGCATGTAAAGCAGATCTTAAAAATATCCATCCTAAGGTTTGTGCCGGTAATGAAATCCGTTTAGATACTATGATTCTTTTGGGTACACAGACCAGAACCTGGACTATTGACTCATTTCCTTCAAATTCGGGAACGAATGCTTCATTGCATATTACAGGAACAGACACTTTATTTGATGCATTATCTAGCACGACATTATGGGGAACGTATAAGCTTAAAATGGAAGCAACTTACAACAGTCAAGTATGTTACGATACAATGTATGTAACTATTGATTCTTTACCTGTTCCGGATTTAGGAATAGATTCAACAATTTGTATTGGTGATGCCGCGATTGATTTTGACGCTGGAGTATGGGATGGTTACTTATGGTTACCCAATAATGAGATCACTCAAAGTATAAGTACAAATACGCCAGGGAAATATACTGTAGAGGTTACAAACTTAAACGGATGTAAAGGAATAGATTCTGTTAAGTTGTTTCACGATACGCTACCAAAACCCAACTTAGGACTTGATATGGCTATTTGTGCTGGTGACCCAAAGGCTGTTTTTGATGCCGGGGTATGGAGTGCTTATTTTTGGATTCAAAACGGAGAGATAACGCAAACAATTTCTTACGATTTAGAGGGAGATTATGGGATTGAGGTAACCGATGGGAATGGTTGTAAAGGAACCGATTCAATTAACTTAATAGTTAATACTCGCCCAACAGTAGACCTTGGTTTAGATCAAGATATCTGTGAAAACGACCCATATGTAACTTTTGATGCTCAAAATGTTGGTTCAACATATTCTTGGTTTGGCGCCACAGAAACTACTCAAACAATTCAAAGAGATTCCGCTGGAATTTATACCGTTGAAATTACAGATAATAATGGCTGTAGTGATTCAGACACTGTTGTTTTAAAGGTAAATTTATTACCAGTAGTAGATTTAGGAAACGACACGGCAATTTGTATTGGCGATCCTAATGTTTTATTGGATGCAAAAAATACAGCAGCAGGAATGAGCTATTTGTGGAGTACAGGAGCAACAACGCAAAATATATCAACAGTAATTGATAGTGAGTACTGGGTTGAAATCACAGATAATAATGGCTGTAATGATTCAGACACTGTTGTTTTAAAGGTGAATTTATTGCCAATTGTCGACTTAGGAGGCGACATGCTAATTTGTGAATCAGTAGATTCCATAGTTTTAGATGCTAGTAACACATCTGCTACATATTTATGGAGTACAGGAGAAACAATCCAAACAATATCGGTGCATACAGACAGTGATTTTGATGTAACAGTAACCGACACGAATGGATGTGTCAACCAAGACGTCATGCATTTAACTGTTCATGCAATGCCACTGGTATCAATTCCAGATGATGCAATATGCTTTGGGGATGCCGCTGTAACATTTGATGTAAACGCAAGTTATGATACTTATTTATGGAACAGTGGAGAAAATACTAAATCAATAGATAAGGATCTTGCAGGGGAGTACAGTGTGATTTTCACAGATGCCAACAATTGTATCGGTTACGACACGGTACTTTTGGTTGTTAATTTATTACCCAAGCCAGATTTAGGATTAGATATTACGATGTGTTCGAAGGCTCTTAATACAGTTTTTGATGCTGGAGTTTATAGCTCATATTTTTGGAGTAGTGGAGAGGCTTCTCAAACTATTTCAAAAAATACCGGAGGTACTTATACCCTAGAAGTCACAGACGCAAAAGGCTGTAAAGGTTCAGATACTGTAGATCTAATTGTAATATTAGAGCCTTCGCCATCAGTTCTTAGTTTGCTCACTAAATGTCCTAGTAGTTCAATAAGTATGGATATTTCTCTTTTCGATAATGGTAATAGTCCTTTTACGTACGTTTGGCATGATGGATCCACTGGAAGTGTTTATTCAACAACTGCAGAAGAAAGTGTTTGGGTTGATGTTAAGGATAAACATGGCTGCGTAGGAAGAGATCAAGGTTCTGTTATTGATGATATGAATTTAACTATTAATATTGTAGCCTCACCAGATATCCACCTTTGTGAAGGAGAGAGCGCTTTATTAGCGACTCCTTTTAAAACATCAGGTGGTTATAATTTTAATTGGTCTAACGCAGGTTCAGGAACCACAGAAACAATTTCAGTTACCACAGCAGGGACATATGATTTACACGTAGATAACGGATTAGGCTGCAAGGGTGATAGTTCGATAGAGATTTTTGTACATCCTAATCCTATTTTAACTCCAGTACCAGTAGCCATTTGCGATGGCAAAAATGCTGTTATCGGAGAAAACTTAGGAAGTAGCTATACCTATAGTTGGAGTACAGGAGCAATTACACCTGAAATTTCAGTTTCAAACGGAGAAACTTACAATGTTGAAGTTACAAGTGATAGAGGTTGTATGCGCAATATGGATATTTTGGTAACGGTAAATAGCAATCCAGTTCCTGATCTAGGCAGTAATAGAAATGAGTGCGCTGGCAAAGAAATAACGGTTCTTGATGCAAATGCTCAGATTGGTCAAACTTATTTGTGGAGTACAGGTGCCACAACGAGCACAATAAACACAACAATTGATGGGATTTATAGCTTAACGGCTAAAACTGTTGATGGTTGCATAGGAACTGGTGATGTAACGGTTACTTTTATCCCTATACCTGAAGTTGACTTAGGACGTGATACAGTTTTATGTGAAGGGGAGACTTATACAATAAATGCAGGTAATCAGGGGCTTGATATTCTTTGGAGTACAGGAGCAAAAACCCAAACGGTTACCGTTAATCAAACAGGTACATACGCTGTGACTGTCAGGAAAAGTGGTTGTCCAGCAACGGATTCTATTGATGTTTCGGTGTTAGCACTACCAACCAGTGCTATTGACCAAAGCCTAGGTAACCAACCTTATTGTTTCAATGAATTGGATCGACCAATAATGATTTCTTCAGGAACTAGTTCCGGTTATAATTATTTATGGGGTACAGGGGAAACAACAAAGGATATCGAAGTGACGGAAGCCGGAACTTTTATTGTAAAAATATCAGCAGGTAAATGTAGCATAATAGATAAAATTAAACTAACTGATTACTGTCAGAGTTTTTTAGAGGTTCCAAATAGTTTTACGCCTAATGGAGATGGTGTAAATGATACCTTCAACGCAAAAGGACATAATATTTATGATTATAAAATGTTGATATTTAACCGATGGGGAGTTTTAATATACGAATCTTCTTCTATACATAATGATTGGGATGGAAAGTATAATAGTAGAGCCGTCCAGATTGATACTTATGTTTACAAAATATATTATTCTATTGAGCATCCTGATGGAAATCTAAGAAGAAAAGAAAAAGTTGGTATTGTAAATGTTATTAGGTAATTAAACTTCTTATTATGTAAGATTTTACCTTTGTGAATTTTACTTAAAATTTGTCTCTTCAGAGGAATTAGGTAGGCAGTTATAAATAGTTTCTTTTTTTCGGATGATATTGACGATTATTCAATAATATATTGAGTGAAAATGCAAAAGCAATTAATTCTTTTTTATTTGCGTGCTCTAAATCAAAAAAAATTGATAAATTGTATTTTCATTCATTTTAATACCAATACAAAGCTTTGGAAAAATATATCGGAATAGACGTAGGAGGTACCAATGTTAAAATAGGAGTTGTTACAAAGCAAGGAGAACTTTTAGAAAAAGTAAAGTACCCGACAGCTGAATTAATTGAAGGAGCAGGTTTTATGCCTAACTTCTGTGCCGCTATTCAACATACGATAGATATTTATCCAGACATTAAAAATATTGGCTTAGGGGTTCCAGGTTTAATATCCAAGGACAGAAGAACATTAATAAAACTTGCAAATATTCCTTCTTTGAGTGGTGTTTGTATTGTTGGAGAACTTGAAAAGGCTTTTCCAAAATATAAAATTAAATTAGAGAATGATGCTAAAGTGGCTTGTTTAGGTGAGTTTTATTTTTCAGAACACACTTTGCCAGATAGTTTTTTAATGATAACATTAGGTACTGGAATTGGCGGTGCAGCAATGATAGACGGAAAACTCTTCGTTGGTGGATCTGGAAATGGAGTTGAAATTGGACATATGTTAGGGTCCAAAGATAAAGTGTATGAGGATTTTATTAGCAAGAGAGCAACAGTAGCTTACGTTCTTAAAGAGCTAGAGAAGACAAGTAATAAAAAGTCATCTTTAAGTGATATTCCAAAAGAAGAGCTTACTTCCAAAAATATTGAAGCTGCTTTGAAACAAGGGGATGAAGTAGCGAAAAAAGCCTACAAAAATTTTGGTAAATGGTTGGGAAGAAATATTGTGTCTTCAATGAGAGTTCTAGATATTCGCACAATTTTATTAGGAGGAGGAGTGTCAAAAACATTTAACTACATGAAGGAGCCGATGTATGAGGTTATAAATGAGCATCTTGGTGAATATTACACAGATGATTTGATAATCGAAAAAGCTTCTTTGGGAAACGATGCAGGAATTATTGGTGCTGCGGCATTAAATTTTTAAACTTTTTTTTCTAGTTTAGAAAATGTAAAGAATTTTTAAAGTCTAAAATTAAAGATTCTGTTGCAGGGTACTTTTTAATCTCTATCATTTCATAATTCTTAACCGCTAATTTCTTGATGTTCAGTATTCTGAGTTCTGAAATTGAAAGAGATTTTTGATCTGTGAATTCAGCAATATCATCTAAAATTTTTAAGTATTCGGGTGTGGATTTGATTTGCATAAGAAATTATTTTTTACAAAAATAGGAGTCTTTTTAATACGAGTCAAATTGTTTTTACTTGTGTTTCAATTAATTATTTTAAGTTTTGGGTTTTAGTTCGAATATTAAAAATGTTGTTTAATTTTTTCTAAAAATTCATCTCCAATAAGTGGATTAGATGCAACAATTTCTTGCCCGTTAAGAAAGTTTACACCTCCATTAAAGTCCGTTACAACCCCACCCGCTTCAGTCACCAAGATGGCACCTGCTGCGACATCCCATGGGTTTAAACTATACTCGTAAAAACCTTCAAATCGTCCGCAAGCAACATAGGATAAATCAATGGCTGCTGAACCAATTCTTCTAATTCCTCTGGTATTTCGCATCAACCATTTCAGAATATCTAAATATCCATCAAGTTTGTCAAAATCATAATATGGAAATCCAGTAGCAAAAAGAGAATTTTCTATTTTATTGGTATCACTCACTTTAATGGGGTTGTTATTTAAATAAGCACCACCATTTAACCAGGCAGAAAAACATTCTTTGCGATTGGGTTCATAAACAACACCCACAATCAAATTATTATCAAACTGTAAAGCAATACTTACACAGTATGTTGGTATTCCATGAATAAAGTTTGTTGTACCATCTAGAGGGTCAATAATCCAATTGTAATGCTTTCCATTCTTAGTAGATGTTCCTTCTTCAGCAATAAAGCCAGATTCAGGAATTAGTTTTTCTAGGAAATTCACAATTTTTTGTTCAGCAGTTTTATCAACATAGGTTACTAGTGAATTTTTGCTTTTAACTTCTATATCTACGAGATCAATTTTTTGACACTCATCTTTTATGAAATCTCCAACTTTAGTAGCTATATAACAAACTTGTTGAGTAATGTGCTTTAAATCCATGACTGATTATTGTATTATGAAACCATTTATCAGTTTGTGATAAACTTTGTCACAAAGTTATTTGAAAAATCAATTCAATAATGGATTTTTGTAAAAAATAAATTATGTATCGAGCTATAATAATATTAGTATTGGTTTTCACAGTTTCAGCAGGAAGTGTTGCTCCAGAATTAACAGCTAAGGAAATTATTTTAAAATCTGAAGATAAATTAAGAGGTGGAGAGAAAGCATATACTGAAATGAAAATTGATATCGTTAGACCGTCTTGGAAAAGAGAGATAAAGCTCAAGACTTGGGTTAAAGGTGTTGATTATAGTATGATTTTAATTACTGGACCGAAACGAGATAAGGGGCAAGTTTTTTTGAAAAACAAAAAGCAGGTATGGAGCTACATTCCAAAATTTAATAGGGTCACAAAATTGCCTCCAGCAGCAATGTCTCAAAGTTGGATGGGGACAGATTTATCGAACGATGATTTAGTTAGAGAATCAAATAAAATAGAAGAGTTTGTTTATACTTTAAAAAGCGATACTATTATTGCTGGATTAGCATGTTATCACATAGAGTTAATTCCTAATGAGGGGACTGATATTATATGGGGAAAGCTAGAGCTTTTTATAGATAAAGTAGATTTTATTACAGTACGAAATGAGATGTATGATGAAGATGGAATATTGGTTAATGTATTAAAGTCATCAGTAATTAAAATGATGAGTGGGATGAAAATAGCAACTAAGATGGAGATGATTCCTGTTGAAAAAGAAGGAGAAAAAACAATTATGACAATAATTACTTTGGACACTAATATTGATTTAGATCCTACCTTTTTTTCAAAGCAAAATATGAAAAGAGTAAACTAATACCCTATTGAAATATTACTTTTTAACGATAATGGTAAATCTGGTTTTATAGTATATTTTACAAATATTTGGATATCGGTGTAGTCAAATTTCACGCCAAAACAGTGTCTTTTTTTATAGTACCTCCAGTTTACATCAACTCTTTAATTTTTATACTTAGCAGTGATTACAGATTGATTACAACCTAAGCCAATCCATAAGCAAAATCTATTAAAATTGTATCTTCAATAAACTATCTCGTTCCTATTCTTCGAACTACTGAAATGCTTATTAGATTGCCAACGATACGAAAATCAAGTTTTTAATATTGATATATTTAAGGCAATTAAAAAAATAAATTGATTGTTTTTTGGTGGAAAAATTTTGTGTGATAAAATTACAGTACAACTAATTCATGTAGTTTAATTGAAAATTATTGTCTTGTTTCCAATTACTAACGTTTTACGATCCACATGTTTCTTTACAGCTCTAGCAAGCGTTATTTTCTCTGCATCTTGTCCCATTAAAACTAAATCATTGATGGAGTTATGATGCGTAACACGCGAAACCTCTTGCTCTATAATTGGTCCAGCATCAAGATCTTCAGTGACATAATGAGCTGTAGCTCCAATTATTTTAACACCTCTTTCGTAAGCAGCATGATATGGTTTTGCACCGACAAAAGCGGGTAGAAATGAGTGATGAATGTTAATTATTTTGTGTTCATAGCTACTAATTAGTTCTTTTCCGATAATTTGCATGTAACGAGCCAGAACAATAAAATCAATTTGGTGTTCTTTTAATATTTCTAAATGCTTTTTTTCCTGATCAGATTTATTTGTTTTTGTTATTGGAACATGATAAAATTTTAATCCAAACTTTTCTACAATAGGTTTTAAATATTCATGATTAGAAATTACAACAGGAATATCAACAGCCAAACCTTTATTTTGCCATCTTCCAAGTAGATCGAATAAGCAATGGGAAAGCTTAGTTACAAATAAAGCCATTCGAGGTTTTTTATCACTAAAAAACAGATTGTATCTAATGTTAAAAGGCTTAGCTAGTAATTTTTCAAATTGTTCGTTAATACTACTTCTTTCAATTTTAAAAGTATCTAAAGTCCATTCAATCCTCATGAAAAAATGACCATTTTCATTATCTAGATACTGATCCAGTTCAACTATATTTCCTTGGTTTGAGTAAATAAATTCAGTAATTGAACTAACAATACCTTTTTGGTCTTCACATTCTATAAGTAAAATTCCGTGTGCCATATTAATTTAATTAAAAGTCGTTTGCAGTTTTTAAAATTGGATCAAAAACATAATATTGCAAAATTGTAAGCTCTTTGCCACCAAAACAAATTCCATAAAATCTTTCAGGATCAAATTGTATTGGAAGTCCTATGGCATTTGTTTCACCAATTTCAGCATTTCTTTTATAACCAATCACAGTGTTTGTTTTATCAGATAAATCGGTGACAGTTAATTTGAAATAGGGACTTGAGGCATGCAATCTATTTACAATGTCTTTTCCTAATCCCTCACGTGGCACCAATCTTTCAGCAGCTATAGATTTAAAATTAAGCAGGTATTTTTTAATCTTTTCACTATCTGTTTTGATAATTTCACCATTCTTTTTTAGAACATATCTTTTTTCTTCAATTTCAATTTTAAAAGAATTTTCAGGATTAGAAGGGTAGTGTGTTTCAACAGATTTTATACGGTTTTTTGGGAAATGGAATATTTTTAGATCTCGCCAATTATCAAGTAAAGGTTCAAAACGTGGAGTTAGATAACCTTCAAAACCTCTAATGCAAGTCACAAAAGGAATTGATGTGTTTTCGTTGGTTTCTGGATTGATTAAAAGCATGTAAGTTCCATCTCCTTTTTGATTGGCGCCACCTACAAAGTATGATTTATGCAATTGATTGCCAATATAAAATTCGGCCTTGATGTGCTCTGCAGATAAGTTCTTAATAACCCTTTCAATTTTTTTCTTAGCAACCCTGTTTCTTGTTTGAACTTTTCTAGCTGTTTCTAATAATGATTCAATTCTATCTGGACGCGCAATAAATTGGTTATTCACTAACCAATGATCTTCTGTTTTAGTTAATGTGATTGTAAGACCAGCTTTGGAGGCTAAAAATATTTTGTCAATTTTGTTGATGTTTTTAATCGAAAAATCCCTAGCATTTTCATCACTTAATTGGTTGTCGTTTGAGTGGAAAAAAAACACAACTCCAAAAACAAAAATTACAAGAATAACAAAAAATGTAATGATCGATTTATTCATAAGTTATCGTGTGTATTTAACCCTTCTAATAACAAAGAAAATAAGACTAATTAAAATGATAATTCCAGAAGGTACTGCCATGTTAAGAACTTCAATAAGCACCCTGTTTTCTTTTATTAACTTTCTGTCCAGTAATCTCATCTTAATGTGCTTAGATCTTACTGAAATCAACTCCTTGTCATCTGTGAGGTAATTAATACAATTTAAAATCAGTTTTTTATTATCGAAAAAATACTGTGTGTATTGATCTTTTCCAATTGGAATTAGTTCTCCTTTGGTTGTAAACCAGTTCTTAGCGATGTCGCCGTCAGAAATAATAATCATCTTACTTTGTTCACTTTTATTCCTGAATTTAATATTAGGATCGTTTGCAAAGGATGGCGCAATTCGATTGGTGAAATAAGATGAGAAGCTACCTTCTAAAAGCATTGCTACAGGTTTAGCCTTAGCTTTGAATAATCCTATATTCAAACCGTGTGCTGTTTCTTCAAAACCAATTCTAGTTGGTGTTCTCTTATATCTATTTTTTCCAGATGTTTGGTATAAAACAGTGTGTTTAATGTCCTTTGAAGGAACGGAATCCAGTGTACTTGCAAATTCCAGTTTTATAGGGTCTAAGTTGTTGGTAATTAAGTGTTTTTTCTTCGTGGTTAGTACTGGACTGTATATCCAACTGTGCAGTTTTAATTTACCTCTGTCTCCATTAGCTGTTGCTTGAATAGGGATTTTAGAACATTGCAAATCTTCAATTACATCGGTATTAACTTTCACGCCATATTTATATAATAAAGTCTCTAAACCTGTTTGAAGAGGATTGGCGTATATTAAGCCGCTTTGTTGCATAGAATCTAATTCGGCACCATTAGTACCATCCATTAACCAAAGTGTTTTGCCACCATTCATTACAAATTGGTCTAAAATGTATTGTTCTCGTTGTGAAAAACGTGATTTTGGTTTTGCAATAATTAATACGTCTATCTTGTCAAGCGCGTTGAGTTGCTCTTTTCCAGTTTGATCTCTTAAATAGATGGGTCCAACTTGGTAATATTCCATTAATGAAACACTTAAGTCTTGCAAGTCATAACGACCCAATTCATTATGCCCTTGAAGAATAGCTACTTTTTTAAAGTTTTTATTTTTAAGTCTTCTGATTACATTTGAAACTTCATATTCTAGAGATTCAATTGCTTTTTCATATGTTTTATCCTTACCTCCTTTTACATTTTTAATAATTGAAATTGGTAAAGATTTACCACCATAAAATACTTCACCTCCAAGTGGTAAATTAATATGCTCTTGTTCTCCTTTATTGTTGTTAAATGAAAAAGGGATCACTCGGATTCCTTTTTTCTGAAGTCTTAATAATTCTTTATGCAATTCATCTTTGTCTTCAATAGTTCCATATAAATCAATAAATTCAAATTCAATATTATCATCAGATATTTCAGCAATTTCTTCTAGGATCTCTTGAATTCCACTTTTTACTCGTGCTAAATCTGTCGGTATATGCTTACCAGTGATGTATATTTTAAACTCAACAACATCTTCTAAATCTTCAACAAGTTGTACCGTTTGATTGGATAGTGTGAAGCGTTTATCTGCGGTTAAGTCAATTTTCTGATAGGCTAGATAACTAACAATCAAAACCACAGTAATTACCATGATTCCCGTTGTGAAATTAATTATATCTTTTACTTTATGTTTTATCATTTATTGTTTTTTTTACCACTTTCTGCTAACGATAACGAGTTTTGTTAAAAGTAAAAAACCGCCAATTAAACAAACATAATACACGATGTCTCTAGTATCAATAATCCCTCTGCTAATATTGTAATAATGTTCTTCTATACCGAATTGCTTAATGAAAAAGCTGAAAGTATTCGCGTCACCAAAATTGGAAATTAATTCGAAACCTGAGTAAAAAAACAAACAAAGAACAAGGCTAACAAGTAAAGATATTATTTGACTGCTTGTGATTGCGGAAGAGAATATTCCAATGGAAACAAAACTAGCGCCCAGTAAAAATAATCCAATATAAGATCCCAATGTTGCTCCTTGATCAATATTACCTTTAGGATAACCCAATTGATACACTGTAAAATAGTAAACTATCGTAGGAAGAAGTGTAAGAGCTAATAAGGTAAAGTAGGCAAGGAATTTACCAATTATAATATTGTACTCAGATAACGGTTTCGTTAAAAGAAGTTCAATTGTTCCGTTTGATTTTTCTTCAGCAAAAGCACGCATCGTCATTGCTGGAATTAATATTAAATACATCCAAGGTGCTATTGTGAATAAAGGCTCCAGAGTAGCGAATCCAGAATTTAGGATATCCAAATAATCGTTTGCGGGATCAATCCATAAAAAATAGGAATTAATAGATAGAAACAAGACCAAAACAATAGTCCCAATTAGAGAACTGAAAAAGTAACGGATTTCTTTTTTAAATACTGCGAACATATATGCACTAATTTACGGTAAGATTTAATTATGCTAGCTAATGTTTGTATTATGTTATCAACGATTGATTGTTTTTCTTTTAATAACTCCGAAAACTAAAAACGTCACATTAAAATAATGTTTATAAAAATTGACGAATTGTATGATTTAAATGATCTTTGCGATGTATTTTTGCAACAAATTTATTTATCATGGCACATTTAATAGCTCCTTCAGTTTTAGCAGCGGATTTCGCAAACATCCAAAGAGATGTTGAAATGATTAACAATAGTGAAGCTGATTGGTTTCATATTGATATTATGGATGGTGTTTTTGTGCCAAATATTTCTTTTGGTTTTCCGGTAATGGAAGCAATTAAAAAGCATGCTACTAAACCATTGGATGTGCATTTAATGATTGTAAATCCTGATCAATATATTGAAACATTTAAAAAAGCTGGAGCAGATATTTTGACTGTACACCTTGAAGCATGTCCACATTTGCACCGGACAATTCAAGCGATCAAGCAAGAAGGAATGAAAGCTGGAGTTGCTTTAAACCCGCATACACCTGTACATTTATTAAAAGATGTAATAGCTGATTTGGATTTAGTTTGTATCATGAGTGTTAACCCTGGTTTTGGAGGTCAAAAATTCATCAGAAACACCTTTACTAAAGTGCAGGAACTTAAGCAAATGATTATTGATGCAGATGCAGATACTTTAATAGAAATTGATGGAGGTGTAGGGACTGATAATGCTAAACTTTTAGTGGATTGTGGTGCGGATGTTCTTGTTGCTGGAAGCAGTGTTTTTAAAGCTGAAAGTCCAGTTGAAGCTATCTCATTATTAAAAAAGTTAGAAACGGTTGTTCAAAGTAAGTAAACGCTAAATTACTATTTACAGTATTTGTCTAATTCAGTTTTAGCAGATTTCATACCCATCTTATGAGCTTGATTGAGAGCTTTACAAGCACTCTTGTTTTTATTTGCAACTAAGTATATCATTGAGATATTATAATGGTCTTCCGCTTTGTCTTTTCCCCATTTAATAATTTGGTTAAACCTTTTAAAAGCAAGATTGTATTTTTTTTGTCTGAAATTACAAATAGCTAAATTACGCTTAGATGTAATGAAAATCCCACTTGGTTGAGGTGCTAACTTAGTTGGTTTCATTTTATTCTCAATAAAAGAGAAATGTTTACTGGCTGCTTCCAAATTACCAAGATTAAAATTAATAGATCCAGCTCTTTCATTCGCTTCAGTGTTTCCACGATCGATTTTTAAAACAGCATTGAAATGTTTTAAAGCATTAACTGGGTCATTTTTTCGCAATAATATTTTACCTAAAGTCAAAGGGATTTTAAATAAGCTGGGCTCTATTTGTTCAGCTTCTTTAATAATCGTGATAGCCATTTCTGTTTTTTTCTCTGTATTTAGATAGTAAAGTCCTTTTAAAAGTAAAGCACTTCCATCTAGTTTATTTGACGCTGAAATATAATTGTCAATTATTTTTAATTGATCTGAAGGTGTATCAGATTTCTGATAAAAAGAGATGAAAAAATTATTTTCGGGATTGTTAAAAGAACTAATTTCAACCCACTCTTTATGAGTTTTAAAAAAATTCATATCGATATCTCCTCCAAGTCTGTTGGAATAATGGTTTTCTATTACTGCTATTTCTCCAGCTTTAGAATTATTTAGGTTTTTCTGATTAACTCGTTTAACCAGCTTATCTGATGGCGTACTCCCGGTCGCCCAAAAAAACCAAGGATGATTGGCGTAGGTTATTTTTTTTTCTAGTTCTGCAGTTTTATAAAACTGAGCAACCTTATTAATTAGAATTCTTTCGGAATTAATATTTGCTAGTGGATGCTCTGTTATTAAAGTATATGAAGATAGTATCAAGATTATTCCTAATAGAAATAAATGTGTATGCTTTTTAATTTTAAATCTCAATATTAACAATATAAAAAGTATTCCTTGTGATACCAATAGGGAATAGTTGTGTCTGGTAGCGCTTATTTTGTGATGAGATTTTAATTGAAAAGAAAAGAAGCAAAAGGTAATAGCTAGCGCTATAAATCCCAGACCTAATATACCTTGTTTTGATTTCGTTAACCTTTTAATGTTTTCTGTAATTGCAGGTGTCCATTTCTTAGAAAATTTATGGTTTCCATTTACAGGTAATGCTACTTTTTTTCTTGTAATATTTAACCAATAATTAATACCTATTAATGCCATTAAAGTAATGTAGGGAGATAGAGGAATTAGGTTTCTTAAGAATCCAGCAGCATTACCCATATTCAACCAAGATGAAAAAATTGAATAAGTAATCAATCCTACCGTAAATGGAGCAAGCAAGTAACTGATGTGAAATTTGCTTTTAAATATTTTAGGTAATCCTATAATTGAAAAGAAGAATAAAACAGGTCCCACTACATATTGATACCTTTCGATATAAGTTGTTATTTCCTGATGTCCATATCTGTTTTCTTGCGACTCTCTACCAAAAGTTGTTTTAATAATCCATTGAAAATCGCTATTGATCCAACCTCCTATAATTGCCCATGATATCATAGGTATTGCTAGTGGAATTAAGGATTTGTATTGTTTATTTTGTAACAATGGAATTAACCAAAAAGGTATAAGTACAACAAGTTCTAATCGTGCAAGTGGCAATAATCCACCTGCAATTGCGAAAGCTGTCCATTTTTTTTTAACTAGAAAGTAAATACTCAAGGAAATTATAGTAATTGCAATTGGTTCTGTCATCGCATACCTAGATACACCAAAAACAAAAGGTTGATACACTAATAATGGAAATGCAAGAAATGCATGTCGTAATTTTAAATTTTTACCTGCTTTAACTAAAGCCCATCCTCCAATTACAGAAAGAAAAGTTTGGATAATAATAACGGTCCAATGTCCAAGTTGAGCTGGTAATGTAAAAATTAACATAAATAAAGGACGATTCCATATTGAAACAAATTGTGCTGGATTATTAATTGCATCAAGCATATTAAAATACCTTGTTGGGCAATCATCATCCCAAGTCATATTCGAATAAAAACCCCAAAATAAATTAACACCTATAAAAATAAAAGTTAAGGGAATTAAGTACTTTTTATTATGGACATCCACCGAAAAAAAATCAATCATACCGCCAAATTAATAATAATGTTTGTGATCAAGGATAAAAAATATATTTCTTTCATTAAACCTTTTTTGATTAACATTGTCATATTACAATACAATCGAAATTTGAGCTGGACCGACCAAGAAATAATTGATAAAATTTTAGACCCGAAAACAAAACATTATGGTTTTAATGTTTTAGTGAAAACCTATCAAGAAAAAATTTATTGGTTGATCAGAAGAATGGTAATTGATCATGATGACTCCAATGATCTATCTCAAGAAGTATTTGTAAAAATTTGGAGGAATATTTCCAAATTCAAAGGCGATTCTAAATTATACACTTGGATTTTTAGAATTGCCACAAATGAGGCATTAACACATTTGAGAAAAAAGAAACGCCGTTTTTTTATTCCGATAATTGACGTTGAAAATGAATTGGCTAGTAATTTGGAGAGCGATAGTTATTATACGGGAGATGATATCCAGCTTAAGTTACAGAAAGCAATTTTAACTTTACCTGAAAAACAAAGACTTGTATTTAATATGAAGTATTTCGAGGATATGAAGTACAAGGATATGAGTGAAGTCTTAGATGTTTCTATTGGGGGATTAAAAGCACAATATCATCATGCAGTAAAAAAAATTGAGAAAATATTAAAAGAAGATTAAACCTTTTGGAGAAAAAAACATCATAATAGTTAAATGGAAAATAATGAGAACATAAACGAATCTGAAAATTCGATCTTGAATAAGATTAAAAAGGAGGGCGGGTTTAAAATTCCTGCCGAATATTTTGATACGTTTCAGAAGGATATTCAAATTAAGATTGAGGAAAATAAAAGTGCTTTTTTTCAATTATCGGGATACAGAATCCCTATTTTAAGTGCGTCATTTACTTTGTTGTCGATTGTGTTTTTATTCAATTACAATAAACCCACAGAACTCGCAAGTAATGATTGTTCAGATCAGGAAATAATTAGTTATTTCAATGAACATTTTGATGAGTATAATGATGCTGAAATAATTGAGGAAATCAGCTTTTTAGAATTAAGTGAATTCCAAATGGAAGTAGAGGATTCTACTAGAAAAGAATCTGAGAATAGAAAGGATATAATTGAAGAATTGACAGAGGAGGAAATCATGGAGTATTTATTAGATGATGGATACGGTGATGGCGACTGGGATGAACTATAATTTTAATTATCAAAAAAAAGAAAGATGAACCACAGAAAAATAGCAGTAGTATTGATTGCATTTTTATTAATTGCAGCACCAGTATTCTCACAGAATAAGTCTCAGAAAAGAGCGAAAAAGCAGGAAAAGATAGAAGCAATGAAAATTGGTTTTATTTCAACAGCCTTAAATTTAGGCGAAAGTGAAGCTCAAGATTTTTGGAAAGTGTACAATAAATATGAAGAGGATATTAAAAAGCTAAGGATTGAAAATCGAGAGGTTAGACAGAAGCTAAAAGGAAAATCTATAGATGAAATGACAGATGACGAAGCACGGAATTTAGTGGATGGTGAAATGCTATTTAGAGAGCGGAAGTTGGCTTTGGATAAGGCTTTTAATAATGACTTGAAATCTATTTTGCCAATTAAAAAAGTATTGAAATTCCACAAGGCTCAACGCCAGTTTAAGCGTAAGCTCTTAAAAAGAATGCAAGGAAAAAGAGCAGGTAAGAAACAAAAAAGAGTTTCTAGAGGAAGAGAAGAAGGTACTCCTGATATGGAAGATTAAAAAATGGAAAAAGGCTTGTCTCGATCTAGATTTAGTTAATCAAATTTGTATCTTCGTGCATCCAAATGAGATTGCTGTTAATTATAGTCCTAGTTGCCCTAAATGTCAAGCTTTTAGCTTGTAGCGGTTGTAATGTGTCAACAGGGTTAGTAAACAGTGACCCAGTTAATTACCTTTCTTTAAAATATAGGAATACCATTTTTAATGGTGTTGAGTCCTCTTTTTTTCGGCATACGGGTCATGGAGGTGTTTTTTCAGAATCGTATTTTAATTATGATTTTAGTGCCAAATATTTCTTTTATAAAAAATGGTATGCACAAGGCATGTTTTCATACCAGCAAGTTAAATTAGTCTCCGATTCTTCAACTAATTTTGTTAACGGAGTAACCGATCCTTTTCTGTTTTTGGGTTATAACGATTTCGAAATATTTAAAAATTGGCAACTAAATTATAATGTTTTCGGTGGATTAGATTTCGGAATAGGTAGCTATAAAGTAGCTCAGGGAAGTGAATATTCAGCAGGAAGTAAAAGTTATGATAGATTATTAGGTGTTGAACTTTTAGCAAAACTTAAAAAAGTTGGTTTTTCGTTAAAAGGGAATATTAAATTTAATTCAAAAAACAAAGAAAATTATCTTTTTGGAAATGTAGTAAATAATTCTTTCGTCTTTTTATACTATGTCGAAAAGGAAAATTTAATGTGTATACCATTTCTAGGTGTAACTCATGAGTGGAATTTAAAAGATAAATTAGATGATGATTTGATTTTAAACACAAGTTCCGAAGTGCTGTTTATTGATTTGGGCATCAACTTTTTATTTAAAAATAAATTTTTGATTGGAGGTAAATATAAACTTGGGTTTTATAATGATGTACCTGGATGGGAAAGTGTAAATGTATCTGGTTTTGAAATAGAATTAGCATATATTTTTAGTGATTAATACATTAATCTGCTGTTTTAGCTGTTGATTTAAGTTTTGGATTTTCAAAAGATGGAGATATTTCAGTCTTGTACATAAACACCATTTATAGATGATTTAGAGAGCAAGTTATTATTGGTAATACCTCTAGACTTCCATTTTAATGTTATTATGCGCTTAAGCAATCAAATATTTTAATTTGACTCGATATAATGTTTACTTTTATAGTTGATATTATGTTGAATAAAAAAATATACATTTTATTGTTCCTTGCACTAGTTGTTTCGAGTGCAAGTATTGCCCAGTCGGGTTTGTTAAAACTTCTATTTCCTCCTGTTGATTCAGTTATCACAAGATACGATACAACCAAAGTAGATCCGAAATTAGATCAAATAACATTGAGGGCTTTTACTGGATACAATGGAAATGAATTAATGTTGAAAAGTAACGACGAAGCAAAATTTTATTCCGCCAATTCAAAATATAAACTAGGTTTTGGAATTGGCTATAGGTGGCTGATTTTAAATGCAGCACTAGTATCCCCCTTCGCGGATAAATACAATAATCATAAAGGGGAGACTTTTTCATTTGATATACAGATGAATATTTATGCGCCAAGGTTGCAAACTGATCTTAGAGTACAACGAATTGATGGATATTATCAAAAAACCCAAGATGAAATATATACTAATTTTGGAAACGAAGGGCCTTTTGTGATCCGAGAAGATTTGAAATTAAGAGCTATTGGTGGTGGGGTTACTTATACTTTTAACAGGAGTTATTTACATAAACATGGTTTTGATCAAACTAAAACAATGAAGGAAAGTGGCGGAACATTACTTGTTGGTGCTAGATCCGGTTATATGAAATTTTTTTCGGATTCTATGCTTTTTAAACAGTCTAACAATGAAGCGATTAAATCGATTAGATCCTTTGGAGGGGGGATTTCTTTTGGAGGTGCTTATACTTTTCTGATTACTAAAAGGTTGTTCTTCTCAATTCACGGCGTAATTAATGGGTCTGTAAAAAACGTAGATTCAAAATATTTAAATTCCGCTGCAATACCAGAAAACCAACAAGTGAATTTTAGTATCTCTCCCACTATTAGATCTTCGTTTGGTTATAATTCTTCCAATCACTTTATTGGATTGTATGGTGTTTTTGATAATAGTTTATACAATAGAATTGATGCGTATCAAGTCGATTACTTTTTCACGACGATTAAGTTAATATATGCCTACAGATTAAAAGTGAATAACTAAATTAATCATCTTAAATTGCAGTAAATTTAAGGGTGAAATCACTACAGGTATTAGAAGATCATAATTTATTAAAATGCATCGATCAATACAATATTTTGGAAATATTAATACACTCTTCGTATTAATTTAATGAAGGAGTGTGTTCGAATTTACTATATAAAGAAAGGTTGTTGTTTTTGGCTTCCAAGCATTTATTCCAAAGTTTTTTATTGTGGTTCCCAAATAAATAACTTGTTTTAAGATCATCTGTAATCCAAGATTTATTTTCCATTTCGTTTTCCAATTGCAATTCACTCCAACCAGAATAACCAATGAAAAATTTTATTTCATCAGCCCTAACTTCATCCTTTTTTATTAAATCACACAACTCATTAAAATCACCTCCCCAAAAAAGACGATCGTTAATTTGCACACTGTTTTTTATTTTGTAGCCAAGTGAATGAACATAAAATAGAATGTCGTCATCAACGGGACCTCCATAATAAATAGGTAATTCACAATTTGTAATTTGACCTACAGCTTGTTCAACTAAAATACCAGTTGGTTGGTTTAAAATGAAGCCCATAGCACCCTCGTGATTGTGTTCGGCCATGAAAACGACAGATCTTTCAAAATATGGACCCTGTAAAAAAGGGTCGGCAATTAATATTTTTCCTTTATATGAATGATTATCGCTCATTAGCACTGCGAAAATAGAAGAATTTATTTACTTTGCGTATTCAATGAAAATTAAATGAGAGATTTCCTAAATCAAATAAGAAACAGGCATGATTTATTTTACAAAATCTTTCTGTTTCTACTTAGTATAACCTGTATTGTGTACTTTTTTCCGAAAGAAGCTACATTCAAATATGAATTCCAAAAAAATCAACCTTGGCGATACGAAACTTTGATAGCGCCTTACGATATTCCTGTTTTTCGAACGGACAGAGAAGTTGAGCAAGAGAAAGCATTAATTAGAAAAAAAAGAAAGGAATATTTCTCGATTAATAAGGAAAAAGGTAAAGCTAAAATAAAATATTTTGAAGCTACATTGGATAGGAAATGGGATGATTTTGCAGAGAAGGAATTGACTGGATTTATGGATCGGCTAAAATCAGAAGCGTCAATTGTTGTAGCGAAAAATAAAAAAAGAGAATTGCATCAAAAATTAGGTGAGTCAATCCTTATCGATATTTATAGAAGGGGTGTAATTGAGTTGACTAAGGAGGTTTCGTTATTTAATGATTCAACAACTTTTTATGTTTACAGAAACAATTATTATGCTGCCACTAAATTAGAAGACGTTTTCACTCCAAAATCAGCATATGAATTTGCCTTGAATAAAATCGAAAAAAATAGAGGTGTAAACGAAGATTTTATGAGTTCTATTTTCGAGAGTTTATTAGCGAAAGAAGCTGGAAGTATAGCTTATAATAAGACTGAAACGGATCGGATATTAGTGAAATCTCTTGCTGAAATTGAACTTAAAGAAAGGACAATTTTAAAAGACATTAGGATTATTGAAAAAGGGGCTCCAATTGATGATGAAAGTTTTAAGATTTTAAAATCATTTGAGATTAAGTATAAAAACAAAAAAAGATCAAGATTAAGTAAGTATGCAATTGGATTTGGGCAAACACTTTTAGTATCTATTTTGATGGGGTGTTTAGTTTTTTATCTTTTATTTTTCAGAGGTCATTTACTTGATAATAATAAAAATATTGTTTTTTTACTTTTTACTATTACTGCATTTGTAGTAGTTGCAACGATTGTTTTGAAAAATGATTTATTTAATGTTTATATCGTTCCAATCTGTTTAGCACCAATTGTTATTCGATCATTTTTTGATACTAGAACTGCCTTTTTTATTCATCTACTAGTTGTCTTATTATTGGGGTTTGTCGTGTCAAATGGATTTCATTTCGTATTTCTACAATTGGTAGCAGGTATGATGGGGATATATGGGTTCTCTAATTTTAGAAATAGATCTCAACTTTTTTACACAACAATAGTAATTGCACTTACTTATACATTGTGCTATATTGCATTAAACGTTATTGTCGAGGGGAGTTTTAGAGAAATTGATTGGATCACAATTGGATATTTATCTATTTCAGCCTTACTTACATTATTGGCCTATCCTTTAATTTATTTGTTTGAAAAGGTATTTGGTTTTATTTCAGACGTTACATTACTAGAATTAGCCGATACAAATAATAAACTATTACGCGAACTAGCAAGAAAAGCTCCAGGAACATTTCAGCATAGTTTACAAGTTGCTAATTTGGCTGAAGCTGCAACAAGTTTAATTGGCGGTAATTCATTATTAATTAGAACAGCTGCTTTGTATCATGATATTGGAAAGATGAATGCACCAATGTACTATGTCGAAAATCAAAGTACAGGCTTAAATCCACATGATGAATTGAGTTACGAGGAGAGTGCTCAAATTATAATTAATCATGTTATCGCAGGAATAGAAATAGCAAAGAAGGCTGGTATTCCCGATAAAATAATTGATTTTATCAGAACACATCATGGTACAACCAAAACAGGTTATTTCTTTAAGATGTATATGGCTGATAACCCTGATGTTAAGCTTAGTGAAGCAGAAGAATTGTTTACTTATCCTGGTCCGATTCCTTTCAGTAAAGAAAGTGTAGTTTTGATGATGGCAGATTCTGTTGAGGCAGCTTCGAGAAGTTTAACAAAACCTGATACTGAAAAAATTGATAAGTTGGTTGAAGGAATTATTTGTAATCAGATGGACGAGGGACAGTATGAGAACGCTGATATTACTTTAAGAGATTTACGATTAATAAAAAAGATGTTCAAAAAGATGTTGATGAACATTTATCATGTTAGAATAGAATATCCACATTAATTATGAAAATAGTTTTCGCAACAAATAATCAGAATAAAATTGATGAAGTTCAAAACGCGCTACCAAATATAGAGCTGGTAAGTTTAAAAAGTATAGGTTGCACAGAAACGTTGGCCGAAGAGCAAGATACTTTGAATGGTAATGCGCAACAAAAGGCGGAGTATGTTTTTAATAAATTTGGACTTCCTTGTTTTGCAGATGATACAGGTTTGTTAATTGATGCATTAAATGGAGCTCCAGGTGTTTATTCGGCAAGATATGCTGGTGAAGAATGTGACTCTGAAAAGAATATGGAGTTGGTTCTTGAAAAATTAAACAATCAAGAAAACAGGTCTGCTAGATTTGAGACAGTTATTTGTCTTTTTAACCAATCGGGACCAACTTTTTTTAATGGTGTTGCAGAAGGAAATATTTTAAAAGAAAGACAAGGAGGTAAGGGGTTTGGATATGACCCTATTTTTAGTCCAACTGGATTTGAGGAGTCTTTTGCAGAAATGACAATGGATCAAAAAAATGAAATATCTCATAGGGGGAAAGCAGTTCGGGAATTAGTGAAAGCACTTTTAAAGTAGTCTTAGAAAAAACACTCAACTTTTACTATATCTCTTGATATGCCTTAAAAAGACCTTTTCTCTAGAAATAAATAATCTTAAAAAATGTAAGTTTAGGAGAATATACCCTAAATAGATAAAAGAGAAACCTATTTTTATTAAAATAGCTGTGTAGGTATAGAATAGATTACAACCTCTAAATTAGAGGTTTTCTCAAAAAAAGACCGTAAAAAAACATTTCATATTACAACTAAAGTTTTAGTAATTTAGTAGGATGTCGCTTCACAAACATGCTCTAATAAGATATCGAATTATAGATTCGATGTTGCGCAATAAATATCGTCCTTATCCAAATATAGAAGAAATAAGGGCCAAGTGTGAAGATTCGTTATTTGGATCTGATTGGGGAGAACATATCTCAAAAAGTACCATTGAAAAAGATTTTAAATCAATGCGGGACGATGCTGAGTTGGGATTTTTTGCTCCAATTAAGTATTTTAAAAAAGAAGATGGGTATTATTACACTGATGATACTTTTACAATCCATAGTATTCCTTTAAAACCTGACGATATTGATGCGATAAAATTTGCATCTAATACTTTGATGAATTTTAGAGAATCTCCATTGTTTACGCAGTTTAGATTTGCAATTGAGAAAATTTTTGATCGATTAAATATTTCTTCCGAAGTTCAAGACGAACGTTTGGATAATTTAGTGCAGTTTGATTCTTATCCTGATTTCCCAGGAAACGATTATTTACAACCAATATATACAGCAATCAAAGATTATCAAAAAGTTGAAATTCATTATAAACGTTTTAATAGTACGGAATCAAGTGTAAGGGTTTATCATCCATATTTATTAAAAGAGTATAAGTATCGCTGGTATGTAATTGGTTATTCTGAAGATAAGAACAGAATTGTTACTTATGCATTAGATCGAATGTCTAAAATAGAATCTCTTGAGGAAGATTTTGTAATTCAATCCGATTTTAATGCAGATACTTTTTTTAAATATTCTTTTGGGATTACTCAAATTGATAATGCGCCTCAAAAAATTCAACTCAAATTTCCGAGTTCTCAAAGAGGGTATCTACAAACTCAAGCATTGCACGAAACACAAGAAATAATTGAGGAAACTTCGTCTTATTTTCTTTTGCAATTGGATGTTTTAGTTACGTACGAATTACTTGAACGAATAATGAGTTATGGTGAAAATATCGAAGTTGTTGCTCCAGTATCTCTAAAGGAAACTATAATTAAAAGATATAAAGCTGCTTTAGATAAATATATTTAGGGATTTTTTAATTATCTATTCTAATTAAATGGATAATATTATTTTTTTTTAATAAAAAATATCTTTCTTTGAGGAAATAGCCTTAAATGAAATTGATCTACACCTTATTTATTCTGATTCTAACGCTTACTTTAAAAGCGCAAGATCCACATTTTTCTCAGTTCAATAAAGCGAACATGTATTTGAATCCAGCAAGTGTTGGGAATCTTAAATCATGGACGGTTAATTATCAGTTTAGAAACCAGTGGCCAGGTATATCAGGTACTTATGTTACCAATAGTTTAGGTGTTCAGTATGGTTTTAATAAAACTGTTAAAGGTCTTGGAGTCGCTATATTGAATGATGTTACAGGAGAGGGAGCAATTACAAGTACAAGTCTTTCAGTGCCACTCGCTTTCGGTTTTAATATAAAGGATAAAGTAGATTTAAGTATTGGAGTACAAACTTCTTTTTTACAAAAATCTGTTGATTGGTCTAGTTTAACCTTTGGTGATGAGATTGATAATAAATTAGGGTTTGTTGGTCCTTCAAAGGATTCCGTTCAACCGAATAATGCTGTTTATAACATTGATTTTTCGATAGGTATGGAAGTTAAAATATCTAATTTAAAAGCTGGTTTTGCAGGGGCTCATATCCTTGAGCCAAATGAAGCTGTCAAAGCAGGTAGCGAATCTAAATTACCTTTTAAGTTCAGTTCTTATTTGAATTATGATATAGCATTAGGTTCTTTTTTTAAGATTACACCAAGTGTGCTCTATCTTCAGCAAAGGGATTTTAATGCATTAATGATAGCTACAACAACTTCTTATAAGTTTGTTAAAATAATGTTTGGTTACAGAGTTGATGACGCTGCTATTTTCGGTTTAGCATTCACAACAAAGCGACTTGATATTGGATACTCATACGATTTAACAACTTCAAAATTAACGAACAATACCGGAGGAAGTCATGAGTTTGGTGTACGATTTAGATTTGGAAAACATAAAGAAGGTGATTTTGATAAAGCTTTTTAGAGATTGGTTTTAACCTATTCATGGATTGTTATATTTTATAATGGAGTTGTTTTTTGTGGGAAATTAATAAACTACTGATCTTATTAGTAATGCATGCTACAAAGTGAATTATTCTTTGTTATAAAAATTATTAGGCTCATCATTTAGCATCTCGCAGAAAACTCAATGTCCTCCTATCTCTAAATTTAATAGCGCGAATATTTATTTAAATCTAGCAGGTGTAGTGAATCATGAATTATTGACCGTAAATCATTCTTTAAGAGGTTAATGGCCAAGTATTTAATTTGCTAATTTTAGTTATAGCATCGGTATTTATGCATTAAAAAATCTCGATAGAAAAAAAGATGATTGTTGGGCGTTAATCACTTCTTTCCTAATCGAGTTAATTCATTGCATATTCACCAATAATTCCAAGGTGATCGGAGCCAGCAATTGCTATTGTTTTAAAACTTACACAAGATATTTCCTTTGAATGGAATATATAGTCTATCGGAATTCCAAGGTTTCCAAAATAAGATGGGAATGTAGATTCGTACGCTTTTCTACTATCTTTTAATTGTGTTTCAGCTTTAAAATTCACAAGTTTTTTATCCCAAGGCACAGTATTAAAATCTCCAATTACAATAGTAGGAGAGTCTATTTTCGCAACATGATCAGATAACTCACTAAGGTGAGTATTCCTTCTAACAAGATGTGATCGTGATATTGGAGATGCAGTATGACTAGAGATAACATGTGTCACAACATCATTGAAAATGAGGTCCGCCTCAATATTTGGTATGCCACCATGAAATGAGATATTCGAATTGTAAAGTGGCTGTTTGCTTAGTAATGATATTCCAAAACAACAGATGTCGGAAGGGAAGAATATACAATATGGATAATCTTTTTTAACCGCAGATTCAATTTCTTTGGTCCATAATTCATCTGTTTCTTGCAAGGAAACAATATCTGCATCAGAGTTAATTATAGTTTCAATAGTTTGTTGTTTGGATGAATTAAATTTTAGCACGTTAAAATGTGCAACTTTTAATTTTGGAGTGGTTATTTCAAATTCTACTGTGTTATTAGAGTCGTTCTTATAATTACCCATGAAATTTGTACTAAAAATAAAACTAGCTATTAAACTAATTATAGCGAACTTTTTAATTCGAAAGTAAAAGAGTGAGACAGCTATAAACATGCATCCAATGCATATTTGCATACTCGTAGATATTAGTAAAGTTGTAATCCATCCAGTTTGGGAGCATAGGAGGTATAAGCTTATTAATAAACTGCTAGTGGCTATTGTTTTCAATAATCTGATTGTTAGTTTTTTCATTTCGCTTATGTTAAAGTACTTTGAAATTCAAAGTAAATATGTAAAAAAAATACTACCTGTTTTTTCCTAGTAAAATCTCCAAAGCATTAAGGTGGTCCTGAAATACTTGTCTACCGTTTTTAGTAATTGTATAAGTCGTATTGGGTTTTTTCCCAACAAAACGTTTTGTTATTAAAATATATTCAGCTCTTTCAAGTGCAGAAGTATGAGAAGCTAAATTCCCATCAGAAACATTTAGCAATTCCTTCATTGTTTTAAAATCAATGAGGTCGTTCACCATGAGTACACTCATAATTCCCAGACGAATTCTGTTTTCGAAAGCCTTATTTAAATTTGTTATGATTCCTTTCACGATACTATGTTCTATCGTATTTAAAATACATTATCACTCCGTAAACTATATGCGCAATACCGAAACCTAAAGCCCAGAAAAACAATCCCTGACCTATATAAAGAGTATTAATTAATCCTAAAGTTATATTTATAATTCCTAAGTATTTAATTTCCGGTAAAGTGTATTTGCTTCCATTGATCAAAGCCAAACCGTAAAATATTAAGGTAGTAGGTGCAACTAGTCCAAATAAACCATGCTTTAAAATTGCTAATGAGAATAACCCACCAACTATTAAAGGCAATGCAATGCTCGCTAATAATCGCCTACTTGTTGAGCTCCATAAATTATGACCATCTTTTTTTGCTTTTCGAAAAGTGAAAAGCGTTGCGAAAACTAATGCTAGTCCAAGTGTAAGCATTGCAATCAATATAAGATCTATTGTTGGATCTTTATCCAATTCCATTTGTACAATATTCAGAAAATTATAATTGTCTTTAAAAGTGATTTTATACGGAAGTTTTATAGTGGAAGAGTTCATTATAAAGAATGATCCTTTTAGCCTTAAGTAAGCGATAATCGCCCCAAGTAATCCTAGAATTCCAGCTGAAATTCCACTTAATCCACTTAGAGAAATAAACTGAGTAGATTTTTCCATTATAGATCTAATCTGCTGTAAGTCTTCAAGATGTTGTTTATTATCGCTCATTTATAAAGTACTTTGTTTTTCAAAGTAAATCATTTTTAACTGAATTTACAAATAAAAATGAAAGAATATTAAACTGATAATATTTTGAATCTCACATTTTAATTTGATGAATCAAAAAAGAAAATATATACCTTTGTATTTGAAAAATGATAAATAACTTCTTTAATCAATTGGTGTCAAAACAGTTCTACACAATATTTCTTGTGCGATGGACTGTCATATCCTTTTTTGTTGGAAGTTTATCAGGATCTGCTTCTGCTTGGTTTTTAATATTCTTAAAATGGGCAGGTAAGTGCAGAAATGAAAATATTTGGATTATCTCCCTATTACCATTGGCTGGTTTTCTTGTTGCGCTTTCTTATAAATATTTAGGTAAAGAGGTTCAAAAAGGGAACAACCAATTGATAGAAGAGGTGCAACAACCAAAAAAAATAATCCCTTTTATAATGGCTCCTTTGGTTTTGGTAGGGACTGTTATTACGCATTTATTTGGAGGGTCAGCAGGAAGAGAAGGAACTGCAGTTCAAATGGGAGGTTCTATCGCTGATCAATTATCTAGATATGTGAAGTTCACGAAATGGGAGCGTAAAGTATTAATAATGTGTGGTATAAGTGCTGGATTTGCTTCTGTTTTTGGGACGCCGATGGCGGGAGCTATATTCGCTTTGGAAATTATATTTATTAGGAAAATAAAGTATGATGCGATCATCCCGGTCTTAATGTCTGCTGTTATAGCTAATTACGTTTGTGATTTATGGCCGATTACCCATACGCATTATCAAATTTCAAGTGTTCCAAGTTTCAATTTTCAGAATGTTAGTTTAGTAATTCTTGCAAGTGTCCTATTCGGTTTGGTTTCAGTCGGATTTAGTGTGGGGATGAATTTATTAAGTAGTGTATTTAAAAAACACATTAAAAACATGCTTTTCCGTCCAGTTGTTGGGGGAGTAATCGTAGCAAGTTTAGGTTATCTTTTAGGATACAAATACCTAGGATTAGGTGTGCCAACAATTGTTGAATCTTTCACAAGTCAACAAGGTGGTGAAGTATTTGCAATTAAGTTGATTTTAACTGTGATTACACTAAGTGCAGGTTTTAAAGGAGGAGAAGTTACTCCATTATTTTATATAGGAGCAACGTTAGGAAGTGCTTTAAGTTTAGTTCTTCCATTGCCAATAAGTTTGTTAGCAGGAGTTGGTTTTGTTGCTGTGTTTTCAGGAGCTACAAATGCCCCACTGGCCTGTTCTATTATGGGATTGGAGTTATTTGGTATTGAAGCTGGATTGTTTATTTTTCTAGCTTGTTTTGTCGCTTTCTTTGTTAGTGGAAATACAGGGATTTATAGTTCTCAAATCATTGGAAGAAAAAAGCATCCATTTTTGAAATCAGCAGTAGGTAATCGTTTATCTGAAATCATGTTCTCTACAAAATAAAATCGGCTATAAGCGCTTTTTTTAAGGTTGTACTACTTTTAGTTTACCACACTTTACAACCAGTTTTTAAGCCTAAATTAATTTAATTTAATCGACGCGATTATTAGCCAGTCACAAACTTTCACTACTCCAGCAAAATCTGTTATCTTTGCACTCTTAAATCCAAGTTATGAGTTTAGCAAAAGTATACGATCCGTCAACAGTAGAAGAGAAGTGGTACGACTACTGGATGAAAAATGATTTATTCAGCAGTAAACCTGATGATAGAGAAGCTTATACGATTGTAATTCCGCCGCCAAATGTCACTGGTCAGTTGCACCTTGGTCATAGTTTAAACAACACACTTCAAGATGCTTTAATAAGAAAAGCGCGTTTGCAAGGTAAAAATGCTTGTTGGGTTCCAGGAACCGATCATGCTTCTATTGCAACAGAAAATAAAGTGCTAGAATTGTTGGCTGAACAAGGAATTAAAAAGGAAGACCTTACAAGGGAAGAATTTTTAAAACATGCTTGGGATTGGACTGATAAGTATGGAGGGATTATTCTAAAACAATTAAGAAAGCTTGGAGCTTCTTGTGATTGGAACAGAACATCGTTCACGATGGATAAAAACTTGTATGCCTCTGTAATTAAAACTTTTGTTGATCTTCATAAGAAAGGATACATATACAGAGGGGTGAGAATGGTTAACTGGGATCCAATGCGTAAAACTGCGCTTTCGGATGAAGAGGTTTATCATACTGAAGAAAACTCAAGGTTATTTTATATAAAATACAAAATTGAAGGGGAGGATGGTTTCTTAACTGTTGCTACAACTCGTCCAGAAACATTATTGGGTGATGCCGCAATTTGTGTGAATCCTAACGATGAGCGTTTCGCGTACTTAAAAGGAAAGAAAGCTTTAGTACCTTTAATTGATCGTGCTATTCCAATTGTATTCGATGAATACGTTGATATGGAGTTTGGTACTGGTTGCTTGAAGGTAACACCAGCACATGATATTAATGATTATAATCTAGGTGTAAAGCATAGTTTAGAATCTATAGACATTTTAAATGATGATGGTACTCTAAATGAAAACGCAAAGTTATATGTAGGTGTTGATCGTTTTGAGGCTAGAAAACAAATTACAAAAGCATTAGAAGAAAAAGGTCAGCTTGATAAAGTTGAAGATATTCGTAATAAAGTTGCGCGTTCTGAAAGATCTAAGGTTATTATTGAACCTAAACTTTCTACACAATGGTTTTGTAAAATGGGCGATATCGCTCAGCCAGCACTTGATAAGGTGTTGGACGACTCAATCGAATTTTACCCGAAGAATGCTGTAAATACTTACAAGCATTGGATGGATAATATTAACGATTGGTGCATCTCTCGTCAGTTGTGGTGGGGACAACAAATTCCTGCATATTTCTATGGAGCTGGAATCAACGATTTTGTAGTTGCTGAAACAATTGAAGAAGCATTGGAATTGGCAAAAACGGAATCTGGAAATAATGACTTGGCTGCTGGAGATTTAAGACAAGAAACTGATGTTGTAGATACTTGGTTCTCTTCATGGTTATGGCCGATGTCTGTTTTTAACGGAGTTTTAGAACCAGACAATGAAGAGATTAATTATTACTATCCAACTAATGTTGTCGTAACAGGTCAGGATATTATTTTCTTTTGGATCGCAAGAATGATCATGGGAGGTTTGGAAATCAGAAATGAGATACCTTTCAAAGATGTATATTTTACTGGTTTAGTAAGAGATTCAAAACGTCAGAAAATGAGTAAGAGTTTGGGGAATTCTCCAGACTTATTCGAAACTTTCGAAAAATATTCTGCTGATGGGGTAAGATTAGGAGTTCTATTATGTGCTCCTGCGGGGAACGACTTGTTGTATAAGCCTGAATTAAGTGAGCAAGGAAGAAATTTTGTAAATAAAATTTGGAATGCATTAAGATTGGTAGACGGTTGGGTTGTAGATGAGGATTTAAAACAACCAGACTTATTATCTGCTATCGAATGGTTTGATGCGAAATTAAGAGCATCAATTAAAAAAGTAGATGATTCTTACGATAAATACCGTTTATCTGAAGCGGCAATGGAACTATACAAATTGGTATGGGACGATTTCTGTTCATTGTATTTAGAAATGATTAAGCCAGCTTTCGAACAGCCAATTGGGAGGGAATTATACGACGCTACAATGAACTTCATTGAAGAGTTAATGATTTTATTACATCCAATTACACCTTTCATTACTGAAGAAGTATGGCAAGCTGTAAAAGAAAGAAAGGACGGTGAAAGTATCATGGTTGCAAAATGGCCTTCAGCTGATAACGAGAACGATGCATTAATCGCATTTAGTGAGAAAATGGAAGGGGTTATATCTGGAGTGCGTAATCTGAGAGCGCAACAAGAAATGAGTCCAAAGGAACCTGTAGAGGTTTATATTTCATCTAAAGATGAGAACTATAAAATTTATGGTGGTTTGATTAAGAAATTAGCAAACGTTTCTAAATTAGAATACACTACTGAAAGTATTCCTAACGCCAAATCTTTCATTATTGGAACAGATGAGATTTTTGTTCCAGTTGAGGTGAACGTGGAAAAGGAAATTGCTGAAATGGAAATTGAGTTGAAAAGACAAAAAGGTTTCTTGATTGGTGTCGCTAAGAAGTTAGGAAATGAGCGTTTTGTTGCTAACGCTCCAGATGCAGTTGTTGCGGCTGAAAAGAGAAAGCAAGCTGATGCTGAAACAAGAATTGCTATTATAGAAAAATCAATTACTGAGTTAAAGTAATCTATAAGTGTAATAAATTATTACAATACTGAAGAGAGGTGATTAAGACCTCTCTTTTTTTTCAAAAAATAAAAATTTTGTATTTTTCTAAGCTTGAAATTAGAAAGTACTTCCTAGATTACGACTTAAAAATATCAAGTAACTTTTTAAAGTGTGCTTCTTTTTCAGGCTTCTCAGCTTTTTGAAAGGCGTAGCTGATGTTAGTTACCATTCTTTTAATGATATCGATGTTGTTACAGGGCTTAAAGTATTTTTCTTCTGGTTCAACATTAATTTGTTTAAGAAACTCTAAAACATCTTGTTTTCCAAAAACAGCTCCTTTGTTAAAAGTATTGATGTAGAATAAAATACCAGGAGTAGCTAGCTCTTCTGGTGCAAATGTAGCCAATAATTGATCTTCGTATGCCAATATAAAATGATGTGGTAAATTAACACCGTAAACAGGTATATCTAAACCTTGAGCTATAATTGCATAGACGATTCCTATTGATAAAGGTGTTCCTTTTTTCGTTTCTAAAACTCTATTAATAAAAGAATTTTTTGGTGCGTGGAAGTTCTCTTTGTTACCTTGGAAATCATGAAGATTAAAAATGATGTGATTCATCACTTTAATTTTTTCTAAGGCGGTTAGGTCATCATTTAATTCAATCCAAACATCTTGCTTAATTTGATTTATTTTACTTCTTATTTTATCTTCGTTAATGTTATGGTACTGATATTTAGCAACTAGGATGGCACCATTTAAGAGGTTTTGTCCACCCATATCTTTCCAATTCGTCAACTGCTGATGAATATCATGAGATTTAATAGTGTGAATAAGGTTCTCTATTCTTTGCTGAACCAAAACTTCTTCTGCAATTTCCCAATTGTCTTCTAATTTTGGTATAACTTCCAAACCAAGCGTTAATAATTTCTCTCGAACATGAATAAATATGGCATCATCTGGATCATCCAGTAATTGAATCAGCGCCTTAAGTTCGTTGTCTGTTATCATACTATCTCATACAAAGTACATTTAAATAAGTCAATCAAATTAAATTAGCTCGTTCTTCTTTTGAACAAGAATCTGTGAAGAAGTTCGATTTTAGGAATTGCTATATCAATCGTACATCCCTATTCACGTTGGGTGAATAACCTCTAGTTAAAATTGCTATATATCGATTAACAATTTATTAATTTTCATTATTGACTAATTATATATTTATATACTGAGGTTTATTGGCATAATTCACAACTTTATTTTTCATTAAAAATAAAGTTGTGAATTATGAAGGGAGAGGCGTAAAGGACGCAAGTATTAAAGTAATATTGGTTTTTAAATAGAGAAGTACGCAGATGATTAATTATTAAAAATTTCTACATTCACCATCTAATAAATTATATTTGTTACCTAATGCAGGACGTCAAATCGATAAAGCAACTATTTTTTCTATTAACGATAATTATGTTGTCTGTTGGTTGTGTGGAGAAAAGAGATTTGAGTCGTAATACTATTATTACGAGTATCAGTTCTACTCCAGATGGAATGCATGCCTTTAATACGCCTTCAGGTTTACGTACTTATGTATTTACATTTACTCAAAAATCTTTGCATCGGACAAATGTTAAAACATTAAAACAGATACCAATTCTGATCGAGGAAATGCCAGATACAGTAGGTGATTTATTGACGTTTAGTTTTGATTTAAAAAAAGGAATTACTTGGGATGACGGAAGCCCTTTAACTGGTGAAGATGTTGTTTTTACAGTAAAAATGATGGTATGTCCATTAACGAATAATCCTGGATTGAAAGACAATTACTCTTCTGTTTTCGATAAAGTTTGGGTAGATTCTGTCAATCCTTTTCGGGTTTATTATAAAACGAAATCGGTTCATTATTCTGCGAAAACAATATTTCAAGAAATCTATATCCAACAAAAAAAAAATTGGGATCCGAAAAATATAACGGATAACATTATTTTTGAAAACATTAGTCAACAAGAGTTTTCAGAGGATGTTAAAACATGGTTTAAAGGTTTTAATGGCACAGATAATATCTTTAATGTTGATTTCTTAAAAGGCCTAGGAGCTTACCAAATAACTGAATTTAAACAAGGAAGCCATATCACTATTCTCCGAAAGGAAAATCATTGGACAAAAGATGATACGTTAATGTATAATCTTTCCTATCCTGATAAGATAGTTTTTAAGGTGATTAGTGATAAGGCAGCTGTTAAATTAGCTCTTAAAAGTGAACGGATTGACGTAGTAAATAATATGGGAGCAGAAAAATTACGTAAATTAGAAAAGAAGGATTACTTCAAAAAGAACTATTTTACTGAATATAAAAATAGATATGTATACTATTATATGGGTTTAAATATGAAGCCTGATCTTTCTTTTCAAAAACCATTTTTTACGGATCAACGTGTTAGAAGGGCAATTGCACATTTAGTTCCAGTTGATGATATTATTGAGGTTTTGTTAAAAGGGAATGGGAATAGGCAGAATACAAACACAAGTACTTTTAATTATAGGTGTAATGATACATTGAAGCCTATCTCTTTAGATATAAAAAAGGCAAAATTGTTATTAAAAGAAGCAGGATGGGAGGATACAGATGGAGATCATATTATTGATAAAGAGTTTAATGGTGAACAGATTCCATTTCGATTTAAAGTATCATACATGTCTGGAGGTAGTAGTAAAGATATAGTTTTAATGATGGTTGATGAAATGAAAAAAGCTGGAGTTCAAGTGGTTCCGAATCCAATGGATTTTGTTGTATTCTATAAAAATGCACAAAATCATGATTTTGATGCAATGATGGGAGGTTGGATTAGTGGTTCTAGTTATGCTGATCCTTTACAACTGTGGGGAACTGATAACTGGGCGAATAAAGGTTATAATTTTTGTGGTTTTGGCGACGATCGATCAGACTCCTTGATTAAAGCAGCAAATAGTACATTTGATGAAGAGGAACACGTTCATGCTTATAAAGCATTTCAAGAACAAATATATAATGATCAACCTTATGTGTTTTTATTCAGTCCAATGAAGGGGATAGCTGTACATAATCGTTTTGAAAACATAGAAGCTTTTATGGAGAAACCAGGGGTGTTCTTGAATGCGTTAAAATTAAAGGAAGAATATAAAAAAGCTAAATGATTAAGAAGATATTCTATAGAATCTTAATCTTTATTCCAACAATCTTGTTGATTAGTTTACTAGCATTTATTATAAGTGTTAATGCTCCAGGTGATCCTGTTGAGAAGTTAGCTATTGCTATGGGACAGGATGGAGCTAGTAGCCAAAATCAATCTACAAATCTAGCCGCAAAGAATAAAATCAGAAAGTCTTTAGGGTTGGATCGACCACTTTTTTATATTGGCTTGGGCACATTGGCAGACTGTGATACTTTGTATAAGATTATTGACAGACAAGAACGAGAGGCTTTGGAAGTTTTAAATAGAGAAGTTGGAAACTGGGATTTACTAATGAAATTCAATCAATTGGTCTTAAAAAAAAATGATGAAATAGTGACTGAATTAATTGATTCTACACTATCTCAAGATCAAAAGGACATTAAGTCTCAAGTGATATTTCAATTAAATATGTTGAAGATAACTAAATCTTTAAAGGATTTAAAAAGAAGAATTGTACAGATTGATACTTTGAACTTAAACCTAAATGCGGGAATAGAATTTCAAGATTTAAATGCCGCTTTTTTAAACATGGAAAAGAGGTCAAGTACTTGGGAATCCTATGTTCCAAATTTAAATTTATATGGGATAAACAATCAATACCACATTTGGTTATTTGGAGATTGGTTATTGAAAAAAGATGTTTCTCAAGTTTTAATTACTGGTACTGACTTAGACAGTGTTGTAAAGCAATACGTTAAAAAAGAAGTTGAAGTTAACAACAAATTGTACAGTATTGAGAAATATTCGGATACTGAATTTACTATTCAATTGATGAAATCCAAAGTAAATCAAGAATGGACTGAAGAAGATGATGCGTCTTTTTTAGTTTTTAAAAATGAAAACAATAAGTATTACTATGAAATTGATAACGGTAGAAAAGGAGCTGTTCGAGGAGATTTCGGAAAAAGTTTTGTGGATGGACAGTCTGTTTCATCTAAACTATGGGAAAAATTTAAAGTGTCTTTTAGATTTATCATATTTTCAATCTTCTTAGCTTATTTTGTAAGTATTCCTATTGGGTTATATTCAGCTTATAAAAAAGATGGCCTTTTTGATCGGGTTTCAACTGTAGTTTTATTTGTCTTGTATTCATTGCCTTCTTTCTTCGTAGGTACTGTTTTACTCTATACTTTTTCTAATCCTGATCAATGGTTGTGGTTTCCAGAAAGTGGACTTTATGATGCATCGGTAGATATTGACGCTATGAGTTTTTGGGATGGTATAGTCCATCAAGCACCTTATCATGTTTTGCCTTTAATTGTTTACAGTTATAGCTCGTTTGCTTTTTTAAGTAGAATAATGCGAGTTGGAATGGTGGATGTAATTGGACAAGATTATATAAGAACAGCCAGAGCAAAAGGACTTTCAGAGAAAAAAGTAGTCCTAAAACATGCCTTAAGAAACTCGTTAATTCCTTTAATTACGGTGTTTTCTAACGTATTTCCAGCTGCAGTTGGAGGTTCTGTAATTATTGAAGTTATTTTTTCTATTCAAGGAATGGGATTAGAAGGTTATAATGCAATATTAAATTACGATTATCCCATGATAATGGCGATTTTCACAATATCAGGCGCGTTAACTGTTTTTGGATATTTGGTTGCAGATGTTTTGTATTCAGTTGTTGATCCGAGAATATCAATGAAGAAATAATGAGTAAGGAAACAAATAAAGAATTTACTTTTAAAAAGTATGCTTGGCAGCAGTTCAAGGCGAATAAGCCGGGATTGTTTTCAATGTATATTCTGATTATTTTAATTGTCGTTGCAATCTTTTCACCTATTATAGCCAACCAACAACCCTTGTATGTGAAGTATGCAGGGAATACATATTTTCCTGCTTTTAAAAATATTATTAATGAGAGTTTTTCTGATTCTGTTGTGAATCCAGGGACGGGCGCTAAAGAGGAATTGGTATTTAATAGAACAGATTGGAGAACTTTAGAATTAGAATCTGTTATTTGGCCATTAATTCCGTATTCTGCTGATCAATACGATCGTTACGCCCGTGATTATGTAGCGCCAAGTGATCAACAAACTTACAAATCGAGTGAAGGAATGAAGGATTCACCCTGGATACTTCGTCATCATTTGGGGACGGACGCATTAGGCCGAGATGTTGCTTCTGGATTGATTCATGGAACAAAGATTTCCTTGATGGTCGGAGTTGTCTCAATGGGGATAGCGTCGATTATTGGTGTGTTATTAGGTGCTTTTGCAGGTTATTTTGGTGATACGGGATTGAGGATTACTAGGGTTCGAAAGTGGATGATTTTCTTAGGTTTGTTTTTAGGTTTTTATTATGGATTTCTAATTCGATCTAATGTTGTTTCAGAAAGTTTTAATAAAGGAATAGCTTCAGGATTAGGGTCGTTCTCGTTAAGTATTTTAATTTTTTCATTTTACTTAACAGTCTTTAATATAGTAGGAAGGAGTTTGAAGTTAAAAGGTTATTTAGGTAGATTAATCCCTATAAAAGTTGATTCCTATGTATCTCGTGGAATTGAGGTGTTAAATTCATTACCCAACTTATTACTTATTATTACCGTTGCTGCAATCATGAAAGAAAGAAGTTTAGGTGTACTAATGGTGATTATTGGAGCGACTTCTTGGACAGGTATTGCTAGATTTACGCGCGCTGAATTTATGCGTTTGCGGGAAATGGAATTTATTCAAGCCGCAAAAGCTTTAGGGTACTCTAACAAACGGATTATTTTCAAACATGGTTTACCAAATGGTTTATCTGCTGTATTTGTTTCAATCGCATTTGGAGTAGCATCAGCTATTTTAACAGAAAGTTCATTGTCCTTTTTAGGAATAGGAGTTCCAGACGATGTTGTTACATGGGGGAGCTTATTAAGTCTAGGGAAAGAAGAATTTGAAGCTTGGTGGTTGGTTATTTATCCTGGTCTTGCAATCTTTATAACCATAACTATTTACAACTTAATAGGAGAGGGGCTAAGGGATGCGCTTGATCCTAAACTAAAAAGGTAGAAACTTCTTTAAATAACTTTTTTTACCTCAAAAAATTGAACACTTGCTTAGTGTTTTTCGAAATGCTTAGAACATAATATTAAGATTCCTGAAATTCGAAGGGCGGTGGTAATTGTATCCTTGAAGCTCTTGTAATAGTATATATTCCAAAATTCCCCCGTCTTTTCTTATATTTCTAATTTATGTTTTAAGTTAAAAAACAGATATAAAATCGGTGTATAATCTTAATATATAAGGGTATGCTCATTCATGAATATATTTTTCACTAATCATAGAGGGAAAGTTTATTCCTCATAATTAAACCCCATTAAATTACCATACCGATGATAGTTTAGAGATAAACTCTGTTCGGTTAGGTAATTCAAAAGTTCAAATCTTCCATTTGGATTTGGCTTTCTACTATAGATATGAATATTTTTCAAATGTGTTTTCAGTAAAAAAACATCAGGAATACTTTTCGTTAGATCTCTAAACTTTGTAGTGTAATTAGCACTATTTATTAGTTCATCCCAATTTCCTAAAAGGGTAACATTTTTAATGTTTGTAGGTTCTGTTGAATACAACTTACACTTACTCGAAATCGCTTTACATGCAGCCGAAACCATTTTTATATCTTGCTTAGAGGTATCTTTGTCGATTAAAATATTAACCATTTTAGGACTTAAATATCTACTGATATTATGCTGTCCTCTTATATTTGAAACGTCTTGCTCATATTTAAAATGTTTATCGAAACTTGTTTTATAATCTTCATTTATGCTATTTGATTCAACAAGGTTTAAGAATTGACGAACGTAGTTGTTTCCTCCAGCTTTCATTCCATATCCAAAACAAGATGCTTTATGACCTCCAAAAGGTTGTCTTGAAACGATTGCTCCTGTGGTACTTCTGTTGGAATAAAGATTTCCAGCTTCAATGTTGTTTTTCCAATAATTTACTTCATCAACATCTAATGATTGAATTCCAGAAGTTAAACCAAATGATGTGTTATTTACCAGACGAATTGCATCTGTAAGGTCATCAGCTCGCATTACAGATAAAATGGGGCCAAACAGTTCGTTGTTGTATTCAAAATCTGTTTTTCTTACGCCCCACTTAACACCTGGACTTAATATGAATTCACCTTTTAATCTAGGCTTTACTAACCAATCTTTTTCCTTCGTATTATCTAATACGTGTTGCATTTTCTTGTTGATAGGTGTTGATAATGGGCCTATTTCAGTATCGTACTCCCAAGGTAATCCACATTTTTTACTTTCTACAGCATCTTTAAGTAACGCTTTGAAATGCGGATCGTCATATACTTCTCTTTCTAAAATTAGCAAAGAAGCAGCAGAGCATTTTTGACCAGTATTTCCAAATGCTGAATCAGTAACATTAATGGCTGCTTGATCTCTATCAGACAATGCAGTAACGATTATCGCATTTTTACCACCTGTTTCTGCGTATAAATTTAATTGAGGATTTCTTTTTAATAAAAATTGAGCAGTATCTGTTCCGCCTGTTAGGATCACAGCATCAAATACATTGCCTGCAGTTAAATAATCATCTAACGTTTTTTCATTGGCCGGTAAAAAGGAGAGTGCACTTTTGGGAACTCCAGCACGCCACAAACAACTACAAACTAAATAAGAGCAAGCAGCAGCGTTTTGAGAAGGCTTTAAAATAACTCTTTTTCCAGCAGCTAAAGAAGCTAGTACACCTCCTATTGGAATTGCTATTGGGAAATTCCATGGTGAAAGTACTAAGTTGATTCCTGATGAAGTATATTTTACACCTTCTGATTCTAAGTCTAAGATAGATTGAGCGTAGAAATTTGCAAAATCAATCGCTTCTGAAACTTCAACATCAACTTCCGATATTAATTTACCCAGTTCAGTAACCGCAACACCAATTAAATCCCCTCTAGTTTTTTCCATTTCTAAAGCCGACTTTCTTAGTATGTCAACTCGCCTTTGAGGTGTATAGCTGTACCAATCACAAGAAGCACTTATTACTTCTTGATAGTCTTTTGTAGAAGCCAATTCGTAATTCCAAGGTAGCTCGTTTTTCCAATTTGTTTGTTGAATTAGCATTCTGTCTCTAGGTGTTAAAACTGCACCTACGGGAATCCTTGGTCCTATTACTTTTGTGGGTTGCCCCCATTGAGAGCGAACTTTATTAATCCAAATACGATTTGCTTCTAGCGTCCAATCTGTATTTGGAACGTTTCTAAAAGTAGTTTGCGGAGCTGGACATTGAGTTGCTCTATTTTGAGTTCTATTGGGAGTTGCTTTTACACTGGGTATTAAATTTACAGAATTAGTAAATTGTTCTTTTAATAAAAGCCACTTATCAGAACCAACTTCTAGGTTAAATCCTTCTTTTAAGAAATTTCCTTTTTGGGTTCCTTCATCCAGTCTTCTCACTAAATAAGCAATCGCACTGTTGTAGTTTTCTTTTTTAACAATAGGTGTATATAAAAGTAGGTTAACACCTCGCTTATTGATTTCAATAGAAGTTGCTTTTGCCATTCCTTCAAGCATTTCGAAATCGAAATAAGCTTCAAGTTTATTTTTTTTTACGTGATATAAAGCAAACGCTAAATCAAATACGTTGTGAGATGCTATACCAATATTTACTGCAGAAGCAGCTTCTTCGTTCATTACTTCAAGGAGCATTTTCTTAAAGTTGGCATCTGATTCATTTTTGGTGCTGTATGTTGTTAATTGCCAATCTTCCATTGAGGATTCAGTCAGTTCCATTTCCATATTGGCCCCTTTTACAATTCTAATCTTTATTGGTGCACCCCCGTCTTTCACACGTTGGATTGCCCATTTTTTCAAATGCAACATTTTTTTATGTGCATCAGGTAGATAGGCTTGAAGAACAATTCCAGCACGTAGTTTTTTAAACTTTGGCAAGCTTAAAGTGCGTATGAAGGTTTCAATAGTGATAGATAAATCACGATATTCTTCCATGTCAAGATTTACAAATTTTATTCTATCTGTTTTAGCTTGAATATGAAGGACTTCTTGATAAAGAATTGATAATTTTTCGATTAATACTTCTACAACTTGATCGTGTGCTAAAGAAGATATTTGGGAATAAATTGTAGAAATCTTGATGGAAATATAATCTACCTCTTTTTGATTTAGTAAAGCTTTGTAATTGTCAATTCTAGACTGTGCCTCTTCTTCACCTATTAGTGCTTCTCCAATCAGATTTAAGTTTAGTTTAACACCATGTTTTTTTCGCTTATTGTAATGAGATTTGTATTTGTCATCTCCTACAAAAAACACAACAGGAGCTGTTACTTTTTGAATTTGATCCAACATTAAAGGAATACTTACTGCTGGTAGTCGATATCCTATAATACGGAAAAGTCTTACCATTGCTGCTTCTGCAGTGTTAAATAATCTTTCATGAGCGTTTGTACTATTGAATAACTTTACAACGAAATTGGAAATTTTGTCATAATTATTACTCCTGAAGGCGATGTCCATTAACTTGATTAAAAAGAATTTGCTATCCTCATTTTTCAACAAAGGAGCCATTCGGTCAGCAAATGGATTTGACGGTGCTTGAGTTCTTGGAGTCTGCAATTCTTCCGCCAGTTTTATTATTTCTTCAATTTCTTTTTTTGAGTTAAGCATGTAAAAAATTGTTAAATGTATTATTCCCTAGCGATAGTACGGTAAATACGGTATTATGTTATGCCAAAAAGAGAGAACTTGTGTGATTTTTATGTGATCTTCTTAATCTCTTGAAACACCTCAAATACTGCGGGACAAACCTCGGTGTTTTTTAAGTTTAAATTAAGTAATTGATATTGTTTGTTTCTATCTGTATGAGGGTATTCCGCACAAGCTTTTGGTCTTACTTCATAAATTGTGCAGTAGTTATCAGCTCCTAGAAAAGAGCACGGAACTTTTTGTAAGACATGATCACCTTCTTCATCTAATCTTAAATACTTAGCAATGAATTGGGTAGGTTTTAACCGAAGATGTTTTGAAATCCTATCTATGTCTTTATCTGTATATAAAGGGCCAGTAGTTTTGCAACAGTTGGCGCATTTTAAACAATCAATGCAGCTAAAAGCTTTTTCGTGTGCATCATTAAAAAGGGCATCTAATTCCCTGCCTTTTTTCTTTTTAATTTTTTGCAACAGTTTTTTATTCTGTTTTTTATTTTGAAGTGCTTGAGTTTTTAACTTTAAAAGATCCATTGTATTGAAGTTAAGTTGTATTGATATTTAACTGCTTTCAATTCCGAAGTCATGCGTTAATTTAAGAATTCGTTTTGTTGTTTGAATTTGTTTTAATGTTAAAAAATTGACAACATCCTTGTTTGACGTTTCTTCAGGAAGTAAAGCGAACGGAATCAAAAAATCGCAAGTCTTTTTAAACTCTGAACAGCCATAAGCTGTATTTCCTTTTCGCATCGCACCGCTTTTACATTTCGGGCATTTTACATTAAGAGGCTTTTCAGTTCTAATCTCAGTTGTGAAATCTTCTTTTAAATAGGCTACTGTTATCGCTCCATTTGTAGCAGCGGCAAAAGTCACTTTCCTTTGTACAATTAGTTTACTTGCTAAGGCGTCGTCTATGGCAATTCCATTTGCCTGAAATGGGACTTGGAATTTACATCCGTTAATCCATTCAGTACATCCGAAAGCTGTTTTTCCTTTTACGATATTTCCAACTTCACACTTCGGGCAATGAAGTTTTGGGGCGCTTGGATTACTGGATACAACTTCTTTTACCAAATCATCAACCAAATTACGCATTCCGCCAATAAATTCTTCGGAACTGTAGTCACCATTTTCAATATCTCTTATCTTCTTTTCCCACTGACCAGTTAGTCTGGCTGATTTTAAAGTAGGGTTCTCAATAAGCTGTATTAATTTGATGCCGACTTCCGTGGCACGCATATTTTTCTTGTTTTTCTCGATGTATTTTCTTCTGAATAATGTTTCGATAATATTTGCCCTAGTAGAAGGACGGCCAATTCCGTTCTCTTTCATCAGTTGCTTGATTTCTACATCATCAACATCCCTACCCGCAGTTTCCATTGATCTAAGTAAGGTTGCCTCTGTATATTCTTTGGGAGCAGAAGTTTTTTTCTGATCCAAACGAGGCATGTGTGGGCCTGATTCTCCTTTTTCGAAATTTGGTAAAATCTTTTCTTCTGAATTCGCCCTCTTTTCAGATTGATATACAACGCGCCAACCTGGATGAAGAATTTGCTTTCCAATTGCCTTAAAATTATGTTTATCAACTTTAGCCTTTATGGTGGTATTGGAAACTTTACATTCTGGGTAAAAAGCGGCAATAAATCTTCTTGTGATTAAGTCGTAAATAGCAGCTTCAGGACCTGCAATATGATTAGCATTCATCCCTGTAGGAATAATTGCATGGTGATCCGTTACTTTATTGTCGTTAAAAACTTTTGAGCTTTTTTTAATTGTCTTTTGTAAAAGTGGATCAACAAGATCTTGATACATTATCAAGCCTTTCATGATTCCTTTAATCTTGGGGTACTGATCATTCGGGAGATAAACCGTATCTACCCTCGGATAAGTTACTAATTTCTTTTCGTAGAGAGATTGTAAAGTGTTGAGAGTTTGTTCCGCACTTAAACCCAGTTTTTTATTAGATTCAATTTGTAAAGACGTTAAATCAAATAGGTTAGGAGGGTGTTCTTTTCCTTCTTTTGTTTTGATGTCAGCAATAGTTAAGGGGTGTTCCCGCATCTGAACCATTAAAGCATCAGCCTTTGTCTTCTCGTCTATTTTTCCCTTTTCATAGGAAAAGGTAGCAGCATTGTAATCGGTTTTAATTTCGAAATAAATACCAGGAACAAAATTTTTGATTTCAAAATGACGCTTCACAATCATTGCTAATGTCGGCGTTTGAACCCTTCCAACACTAAGTACCTGTTTGTTTTTACCGTATTTTAAAGTAAATAATCTTGTTGCATTTATTCCGTATAACCAGTCGGAAATAGCCCTGCTTTTTCCAGCTTCAAAAAGTGGATCAAAATCAGTTCCAGGCATTAATTTTTTAAAGCCTTCTCTAATCGCTTCTTCTGTTAAAGAGGAAATCCACAATCGCTTAATGGGCACTTTACATTCGGCATGCTCTAAAACCCACCTTTGAATTAATTCTCCTTCTTGTCCTGCATCCCCGCAATTAATTACTTCAGTAGCATTTTTAACTAAGTTTTTAATTCTTCCAAATTGTGTTTTTACACCATTATCATCAATTACTTTTATTTCAAATTTTTCTGGAGAAATAGGTAGAGAGTAGATATCCCATTTTTTATAATATGGGTTGTAATCGCCAGGTTCGTTTAATGTACATAAATGACCGAAGGTCCAGGTTACTTGAAAACCATTTCCTTCAAAATATCCATCTTTACGTTGAGTAGCGCCAATTATTTTGGCTATTTCTCCTGCAACACTTGGCTTTTCGGCAATACAAACTCTCATTACTCACGAAAATAAGCAAACAGTTTTCAATCTTCAAACTTTGTTCATAACTCGATTTAAACCTTAAATTTCGCCAAGATTTAGAGCGTATTGAACGATATTGGCTCCCATCTGTAATGCCTTTTTTCTAGATTCGGAACCATCGTTATGAACTTCAGTATCTTCCCATCCATCACCAAGATCAGTTTCATAGGAATAAAAAAGAACGAGTTTACCTTTATGAAACAAACCAAATCCTTGTGGCGGTTTTTTATCGTGCTCATGAATCTTAGGAAGCCCGTTATTAAATTTATATTTCTGATGGAAAATTTTGTGTGTAAATGGAAGCTCAACCAGCTCCTGATTTGGAAATACCTTTTTTAATTGATTTCTGATAAATTTGTCCATTCCGTAGTTGTCATCAATATGAATAAATCCTCCGTTCTCAAGGTACCTTCTTAAGTTTTGAGCTTCTATAGCGTTAAAAACAACATTACCATGACCTGTCATGTGAATAAACGGATAGTTGAAAATTTCAGTACTGCCAACATCTACAAAATCAGTTATCAGATTAATGTTAGTTTTCAAATTAGTATTACAAAATTTAACCAAATTAGGCAAAGAGGTAGGGTTGGCATACCAATCACCACCACCATTATATTTCAAAACAGCAAATTTGTACGTCGGGATTTGATTGCTTGAAAATGAAGAACAAACGATTACTACAAAAGCCAGTATTCTATTTGATAACTTAAATTTATTTATTATTTCAATCATAATTTAAATTAACTGTTGCACAAGTTACAATTCCAGCGGTTTCGGTACGTAAACGAGATTTCCCAAGCGATACTGGAAGAAACCCTGCAGCAAGTGCTTGCTTAATCTCAATAGTTGAAAAATCACCTTCGGGACCTATTAAAATAATGGTCTCTTGATTAAAAGTGTAATCTTTTAATTCTTTTTTATGCTGCTCTTCACAATGCGCAATCAATTTTAAAGGTGCCGTACTTTTTAATACCTCTTTAAACGATGTTAGTGGATTGAGTTTTGGATGGTGAAAGTTTTTACTTTGTTTACAAGCGGAAACTACAATTTTTTCTAATCTTTCTTGTTTAATGACTTTTCTTTCAGAATGAAACGCTAACAGTGGTGTGATTTCTTTTACACCAATTTCAGTTGCTTTTTCTAAGAAAAATTCAAAACGATCGATATTTTTTGTTGGTGAAATAACAATGTGTAGAGGCGCAGCGATTGATTTCTGATGTGTTTTTTTGGAAATTGAGAATGTACATCTTTTTTGATTTGGATCGATGATGATACATTCATATAAATTACCTAATCCATCAGTTACGTTAATGATATCGTCCGCTTTTTTTCTTAAAACTTTTACGCAATGCTTGCTCTCAATTTCGTTGAGTGTAAGGTTGGTTATTTCGCTTTTAGAAGCTGTGAAAACTTGCATATTACTAAAGTACATTTTTTTGATCTTTTCTGTTAGGATTCAACTTGTTTTCAAGGGCTAGAAATAAAAAAATAATTAATTTGTTGTAACAAATGAGTTTTTGACTTATGTTTGTGGAAAATTTAATTTTTAACAAACAAAATTTAGGAATATGAAAAAATTATTAATGACTATAGCTGCAGGTGTTTTATTAATTTCTTGTGGAAGTGAAGCGACAAAAGCTACCGAGGTAACAGTTGACACCGATTCTTTAAATACTAAAGTAAAAGATGTTGTGGTTGCAAATTTTGCAGTAGATACGATAAAAAGTGTATTAAACTGGAAAGGTTCTGCATTAGCAAAAAGTCACAATGGAACTGTTGCTCTTCAAAATGGTAACATCGAAATTTCTGAAGGATCTATTGTTGGAGGTGTATTCACTTTCGATATGGCGTCAATTATCTGTTTAGATTTAGTCGAAGCAACCGGAAAAGGTAAGTTAGAGGGGCATCTAAAAGCTAGAGATTTCTTTAATGTAGATACTTTTACTACTTCTAAAATTGTGATAAAAAGTGTATCGGATAATAATGTAACTGCTGATTTAACAATTAAAGATGTTACAAAATCAATTACATTCCCAGCTACTATTGAAGTTACTGATGTTGCTGTAAATGTAACAGCAAAAGTTATTATCAACAGAACTGATTTTGGAGTTGTATATGGTTCAGGAAACTTCTTTGAACTTGCAAAAGACAAAACAATTAGTGATGATATCGAATTTGATATTGTTGTTAAAGCGACTAAGTAATACGATTGATATTGGTTTACCAATGTTCAGTTAATCAACAGAAACGGCTCACATATGTGGGCCGTTTTTTTTTGTGACAGTTCAGCGATTAATTATTTAAAAAAATAGTAAGTTTGATCTCATAATTTATTTTGAGATGAAAAATTACTTTTTAAAATTACGGCTGCTTTTTCCTTCGTTATTTTATGCATTAATAGTATCTGTAGTAACGACTGTATTACTTCGTTGGATTTTAGATTTCGAGCTGCATATCGTTAATATCAGAGAAAGTTATTGGGTTTTCGGAGTGTCGCTTTTTATCGGATTGATTTCAGCTATCATTTTTATCAGACCGGCTTCTAAGTTATTATTAACTCGTAAAGATTCTGATGATACTTCATCTGTGTGGATTATTGCGGGAATGATTATATGGTTATTCTGTTGGTTTGCTCAATATTCGTTAGTTGCTCATTTAAATAAATTGGTAAAGATTGAATCAGTAAATGAAGTAAGGGATATCAACGATACGATGTATTGTGAAATCGAAGATTTTGAATTAAGTAGTAAAGTGGCGCATTCGTTTACAAGTTTATCAGTGTCTGGAAAAAATAATTCTAAATATGATATTGATGTCTTTTTTACTTTTCCGATGATCGAAAATAATGAAGAACCAGACTCAGGAGAAATCTGGTACGGACTTAAGTTTCATGAGCAAATCAGTAATCATAAAAGTGATCAGGAAAAAGAGTTGAGATACAATAGTTTTGTAAAAGAATGCAGAGATTCCATCAGTAGATTTAATTTTAAAAGTGTTCATTATTTTGAAAGGATCGGAATGTCTGATGATTTAGATAATTTCGAGCGGACTATTGAAGTAATAAGAGATGCAAAACCTTTCAAGAATGATTTGATTTTACAAGCGGTGCTAGAACCATTCGTAGATAAATCCAAAAATAGTCTAAGCAAAGGACTTTTAGGAGTGCTAGGATATGCAATATTTTATTTAATTCTACTTGTTTTCTTTAAATTAAATGAAAGTACGTATGAGGAATATTCAACAAAAGGAGAAGTTAAGTATGATTCGGCCTTTGAAATATTAAATATTTTTGTCCCCACTGAAGGGCATTTTATAACACCAATAATTATCGATTTAAATATTTTGATGTTTTTTGTGTTAGCTTATTACGATCAGGAATTCATGAGTTTTTCTTCCGAAAGTTTAATTCTGTTTGGAGGAAATATTTCCTCTAAAATTATAGATGGAGAAATCTGGAGATTCATTACTAATATCTTCTTGCACGGTGGCTTTATGCATCTTTTATATAATAGTATTGCTTTAGTAGTTATAAGTGCACTTTGTATCGAGGCAATATTCGGTAAATCTTGGTTACTACTTGTTTATCTGGTAAGTGGAATAGGAGGAGGGATTACTAGTTTTTATTGGTACGATGAAGTTGTAAGTATTGGAGCATCGGGAGCAATATTTGGTCTTTTCGGTTGTATGCTAAGCTTAACTGCTGTAAAATATTTCGAGGCTGATTTTTCTAATAGTGTTTTGAAAATTTTAGGACTTTACGCAGGAGTTAGTTTTGTTTATGGACTCATGACTCCTGGAACAGACAATGCTGCTCATATTGGTGGTTTGATAACTGGATTTTTATTAGGGTTGATTTTTTATTATCGTCAGAAAGTACAAATTATAGAAGTGTAAAAGTTGGGGGTAATTACTGAAATCACCCCCAATAACTATTATTTCTATTCTTCTTTTTGATCTGAGAAATACTTTGCAGTACTGTAATCAGAATAATTAAAAGACAACCAAGATCTTTCTTTTTGACGACGTCTGAATTGTTCAATTCGCTGATCAAGTTTTTCAAGTAAAGTTTGCGAATTCGTCCAAGAATAAGAGTAGCTTGAATTCTTATATTTACTATTATTCAATTCTAATCGCTCCCTGTTTTGATCTAGTATCGGAAGCACTTTATCCGACATGTTTAATTCGAAAATGTAATCAATATTCTTCGATTCAGCATATTTAAAATTATGCGTTGCGATAATCGAATCCCAATTAAATAAGGCTGATATAACTAATATCGAGTAAATTGAAATTCCATTAACTCTAAAAAGGTAAGAAACTGTTTTCGTGTTTTGTACTTTCTTTATTAGTGTGATTAAACCTATGATAGTAGCGATTACAAAAATTACCACCCCAATTCTTTTATATGCTAAACCATGGTGAAGTATGTAATGGTATACTCGCACAACAACAGATAAACTCAAAATAATGTTTTGAACGATCCAGATGTAAGTGATTGTCTTTAAGAATTTATTGTTTTTGTAGAAGTTGATATTCCCTCGGAAGATATACAAAACGATAGCTGCTGAAAGAAAAATACTAAAGATCAACATCCAAGTTCCTTTGTGTAAATTATCAGAAAAACTTCCAGTTATTGAACTAGAATCTTGCACAATAAATACATTGAAATCCAACATGTTTAAGAAAAGTAATAATAAGTTAAGCATCATAATCGTAATAATTGCTCCGTTTATTTCTGCTTTTAATGCCAACATGGGGAACATTCTTGCAATTCTATTTCTTTGTCTGATTAAATCCACTCTGTGATTTTTTTCTCGTTCATCAAAAAGGTTAAGGGATTTGAAATAATATATACCAACTCCTACCAATAATCCAAATCCAATAAACAAGAATCTTGTAAAAGGGTAATACTTAAATATATCTGCGAAGTATGTTCTCAGGTTATCAATCAATTCATCACATTTATTTGCAAAAACAGGATTTGCGGCAGAATAAATCACTGCAAATAAAATAACAATAGCAAAAGGTATAATGGAAAGTTTAATCCATTTTACAGTATTCCCGGTTGGTTTGTTTTTAGGTGTTGTATAAAAATCATTCCTCCTAAACGGCGAAGTTATAATTCCTAGGAAACCTGATGGAATTAGATAGTAAATGGTTTTGATTTCTTTTTCAACTAATGCTGCAATAAACAAAAAAATAGAACCAAAAAGTATGAATTTACTAAACAATGAATTGTGCCAGAGAATAGCTATTGAAGAGAGTATTATTCCTGCAATTGCTAGTAGGGTAGGTTTCTTTTTTCGTTCATCGGGATGAAGAAGATATAAAATGGTTCCAAAAACACCCGTAAATAAGACGATATTTAGTCCGAGTTTTTCTTTCCAAAAGAAAAAGTTAAAGACGATAGTAAATAGAATTACGACCCATCCTTTTAAAGATTTTTGCATGATGAAATTGTTTTATTGCCCAACAATCGTCTGCAAGATACAACCGAATAATATTTGTTATACAGATTTGCAATCTTTTTTTGTGTTAAGGATTGTTAATGCTACATTTGTGTTGCATACCTTGGTGGTGGAATTGGTAGACACGCAGGCTTGAGGGGCTTGTGCTTTACGGCATGCTGGTTCGAGTCCAGTTCAGGGTACTAAACGAGAATAATCAGAAAAACCTGTGTTATTTTCGTTTTTTTATGTCCGAACTCTTTTGATATTGAGTGGATTACGCTGAAAATTTCATTCGTTCGATAATTGCTATTTTCTAAGTCGTACTGAATTCCGTCAGGAAAGACCATATTTTGAGTTTTTTTCTTAATTCTAAGATTCTGATTGTCCCAAATACTTATCCTTGTTGTTTGAATAAGAAGCAATACTAATTTAAAATGGTATA
>MDTF01016373.1_pt1 | contig 69593 bp, 57 predicted proteins | sample 811191 | NCBI WGS metagenome assembly MDTF01 (sample SAMN05326649, study PRJNA326480) | marine metagenome | isolation source: seawater | place: Southern Ocean | collected 2011 | reverse complement strand
TTTTTCTTCACCAGCTTTGCCTCCTGTTGCTTCAATGTCTATAACTGCGTACATCTTTTAATAATTACGCTTACCAAATAATGCGGTTCCTATGCGAATCATTGTGGAGCCTTCCCTAATAGCTACTTTGCAGTCCCCGCTCATACCCATGCTTAATGTATCGAATTGAGATAACCCAATCTTTTTTTGGTATTGATTAAAGAGCTGTTTTAATTTAGAGAACTCTTCTTTGATATGATTTTGGTTATCTGTGAATGAAGCCATACCCATTAATCCTCTAATGCGAACATTTGGATAAAGTTTCAAATTTTCAGAGGTCATGACTTGAGATGCCTCTTCGAATGAAAATCCAGATTTGCTGTCTTCCTTAGCTATGTGAACTTGAATTAGAGCATCTACAACTCTTCCTATTTTTGATGCTTCTTTGTTTAGGTGCTCTAAAACTTTAATTCTGTCGACTCCATGAACTAAATGTACGAAACTAATAAAATCCTTTATTTTATTAGTTTGTATTTGGCCAATCATATGCCAATTAATATCTTTTGGGAGTCTTTCTGCTTTTCCTTTTAGGTCTTGAACCTTATTTTCTCCAAAATCTCGATGTCCTAGCTTATAAACCTCTTCAATTAATTCATCGGGTTTTGTTTTACTCACTGCAACTAATGTTACGTTGTCCGGAAGGTTATGAATAACCTCCTTGAAATTTTCCTTTATTTCCATGAAAAGAGGATCATGCCAGATCGGATTTTTGGTTCGATATATGTGCTTTTTGGAGGGAGCATAATCCCTATGTCAGATGCTGTTTCAATCTGCTCCCATAGAGGCGCAGAAGACACAAAGGCTACTTCATCTGGTTTTCGACTGACTTCTATTGCTTCTGGACTATTGGTTCCCGCTAAATACCTTATTCTCTTGTCATTTCGCTCATCCGTAATATTCCATAATGGACCAAGAATATTCTCGCTGAGCCATTTAGATTGCGGAAATGATATACTTTTTTCTGAGATATGCCACCATCCTTTTCCGTCTAAAGCGTGGATTCCCTCTCTGGGTAAACCTTCAGGCTTTGTCTTTAAAAGATGGGCTTTTAGAGACAAAGACCAGTCAGTGTTGTTAAGACACTCTCCTTTTACAAATCTATAAAAAGGAGAGAGTTGAAGTTGCTCTTTATTTATCACAAACGCTAAAATCCCATCAGATTTTTTTGCTAATGCGGATGAAGCCAGTCGATGATGTCCATCAGCTACATAGAATTTATCCATTGATTCCGATGCAGTCATAATTATTTCTGTGCTTCTATTCGACGGAATCCATATTTTATGAGATACTCCGTCAGCTGTAGTAAATTCAGCTACAGGTGATAATTTCATTATCTCCTCTATTGCTGTATCCCAAGTTAAGTTGGAGTTCCTGGCTAGAAGGACTGGTTCTGCATGGAAACCAACATTGTTAAGATAGTCAGAGAATAATAGTTCTCGTTCAGTAATTGTGTCTTCATGCTTTATTATTTTCCCATCATTGTAATCATCGATTGAGGCAATACCTATCACCCCAGAAAACGAACCTTGTTGAGATTTTTGTTCGTAGACATATAAGTGGTCTTTCTCATCTTGAATAAGATATTCATTATCAATAAATGTTTGAAACTCTTTTCTTATTGATTTAAATCGGTTTTTTTTATTTATTTCTTGAGATTTAATGACATGAAGAAATGAAAATGGGTTAGAGTCCCGTTTCTCTTGTAATTCTATTTCTGAATAACTTTTGTAGGTTCTTGTACTAACTAAAGAATTCAGATCTTTTTGAGGCCTGAATGCGGCAAAAGAATTTAATTTGGGCATTTTTACTTGGACAGATCAATAATTTGATTTGCCAGCTCTATACCAATGCGATCCTGGGCTTCCTTGGTAGCTGCGCCAATATGGGGTGTTAATGAGACGGACGGATTCATTAATAGTTTAATTGCGGGGTTCGGCTCATTTTTAAATACGTCAATAGCAGCTCCAGCTATCTGCTGAGATTCCAATGCAATATCAAGTGCCTCTTCATTAATAACACCTCCTCTAGCAGCATTTATTAAAAATGCACCCTTCTTCATCTTCGCTAATTCATTTGCACCTATAATTTCTGCACCTCCACCAATATGTATTGAAATAATATCAGAAGAAGTTAGAATTTCATTTAGGTTGAGAATTTTTGCCTTCGCACTTACTTTTTGTCCATCAGAGAATAAAACTTCAAAATCTCCACTTTCTATATGCGGGTCGTGAACTTGAACATGCATCCCAACGCCATATGCGATTCTTCCCACTGCTTTGCCAATACGTCCAAAACCTATTATTCCAATTTTCTTTCCTCTTAATTCAGAGCCATTGCCGTAGGCTTTTTTTAGTTCTTTGAATTTAGATTCACCTTCCAATGGCATCTGTCTATTAGAATCGTGCAAGAACCTCATCATTCCGCTCAAATGAGCAAATACAAGTTCGGCAACACTATTGCTACTAGCATCTGGGGTATTAAAAACATTACATCCTTTTGAGCGGGCATAGTCTACATCAATATTGTCCATTCCTACACCGCCACGGCCAATCATCTTAAGTCGGGGACATGAATCTATTAGGTTTTTACGGGCTGTGGTTGCCGATCTAACGAGAAGGACATCAACTTTTTTATCGTTAATATATTCAACTAGTTGGTCTTGAGCAACGTTAATTGTCAACACTTCATGCCCTGAACTGACAAGTGCATCAATCCCTGATTGGGCAATTCCGTCGTTAGCTAGAATTTTCATTTCATTAGTATTTTAAGGTAGATTATGATATTTTTTCAAGATGCTTCATAACATCTACTAAAGTTTCAACGCTTCCAAGAGGTAAAGCGTTATACATAGAAGCACGATAACCTCCAACAGACCTATGTCCATTTATTCCTGTGATACCAGCTTCCTTACAGAGAGTATTGAATTTTTCTTTAAGGGATTCATTGTGTAACAGAAAACAAGCGTTCATAGTTGAACGGTCTTCAAAATTAGCGGTTCCTGAAAAAAGATTATTACGATCAATTTCCTTATAAATGAAGTTTGCTTTTAAATCATTTCGCTTTTCAATTACATCTAGTCCACCTTCTTTTTTCATCCATCGCAGTGAAAGAAGAGACGTGTATATCGAAAAAACAGGAGGTGTGTTGAACATGGATTCTGATTTGATATGCTTCCTGTAGTCCAATATACTTGGTAATTGACGTAAAGTTTTCCCAAGGCCACTTTTTCTGACAGCCACAAGAGTAGCTCCTGCTGGACCTAAATTCTTTTGAGCCCCAGCGTAAATCATGCTAAATTGATTAAAATCTATATTTCGACTAAAAATATCTGATGACATATCGCAAATCAACGGAACTTTACACTCTGGAAACTTTTTTATCTGAGTTCCAACTATGGTATTATTACTTGTACAGTGAAAATAGTCAAGTTCGTTGCCAATATTGAGTTTTGTGGGGATATAATTAAAGTTTTTATCTTCAGACGATCCAATATTCTCTATTTCCCCAAAAAGAGATGCTTCTGCAGCTGCTTTTTTTGCCCATGTGCCCGTGATTAGGTAGCCAGCTTTACCTTTTTCATTCATATAATTGTATGGTGCCATGCAGAATTGTAAGCTTGCTCCACCTTGAAGAAATAGCACTTCAAAATCTTCATCAAGACACATAAGTTCTTTCGATAATTCTCGAGCCTCATCCATGACTTCAACGAAATTTTTATCACGATGACTTATTTCTAAAAGAGATAAGTTCATTTCATTGAAGTCTAAAACCGCTTTGGAGGCGCCGTTTATAACTTCAGGCGCAAGTATACATGGGCCTGCAGAAAAATTATGTTTTTTCATTTATTATTTAGTTATAATCCATGATTTTCGTTTCACGAAGATATTAATTCAAGATGAAGACGGTGGTTGAATATTACTATTTGTCAGATGACTTTATTAACCATTTCCCTTTTTTAAAAAACAATATATCCGTTGATAAAGTTGGGCCATAATCTAAATAATTTGCTAATGTCCCTGATTTCATTGGAGCCAAACGATCAATCAGTATTTCGCCATTCCTATTTCCATTGCGAATTGATGCACTAATATTGGGTGAAAAGGATAATATTAATCGACTTGGAGGTTTTGCAAAGTGTTTATCATTAAAGTTAAGAACCGAGAAAACAGGAGCTCCAAAGTAGATGTTTTTATGCCCTAAAACTAGTGGCTCTATAATCTTCATTTGAGGATTAACTCCGTGCGGTCTGTATGTTAGCGCTAAATAGTACATGTTTTTTCGATAATGTTTCGCTTCGATGTGATAAATCAATCCTCCAGGCCATTTTTTTTGATTTAGGGCATCGTAATCATCAAATGTATCAGCATCAAATAGCTTTTGAACTCTAGTTTTGCTTCTCATCCTTAATAAAACTTGACCAAAAAACTTATACTCGCCTCTTTCCATTGGAACTGCCCACGTGAATGTCTGAATCTTGCCGTCTTCAGAAATTGTGTAAAGGAGTCCATTGGGAAGATTCCCTTTCTGAAGGAAAATATTTTCTACCCAGCCTGCTTTTAGGCCATAATTTAAACACGAATCAAGTTGATAGCCAGCTTTAAGTCTAGCAGTGGAGGATAGTTCAGGATTTTGAAATTCACATGAATTTATGTAATCGAGAAAAGTAGTATCATTAACATAAAATAAATCTTTTTCAAATGATTTTGCGCCTATTCTTAACGAGGATATTATTAGTATCAACGTTATAGTTTTCAACATTATTCCGCGTGTAAAAATGCTTTTTTAGCTTCGAGAGATAAGTCACTCTCAACATTATCTTCATCTGCTACGCAACAATCGACGGGACAAACCTCTGCGCATTGAGGAGTATCATGAAAGCCAATACATTCAGTACATTTATCTGTGGCGATATAATAGAGATCAAAACTAACCGGTTCCTGGATTTTTTCAGCTTCCGTCTCAAGGCCTGAAGTGCTTACTAAAGGTCCTTTAAGCTCAGTGCCCTCGCCGAAACGCCATTCCATCCCGCCTTCATATATAGCGGTGTTTGGACATTCAGGTTCGCATGCTCCACAATTTATGCATTCATCTGTAATTTTAATGGCCATGACTCTACTTTTGCACAAAGATACACACGTTATTATGCATAGACGATTAAACGCTCTAGAACAATTGGGTCATAAACTAAAGTCACTAACAGAAGATTATTCTCTTTTGAATAAAGTTCAAATGAAAAATCCTTGGTTTACAGCGGATTTTGTCAAAGAGGCTCTTTTTTCTTGGTCTAATTCTTTGACAAAAAATAATCTAAATAATTGGATTACAAAAAGCGGGTTCACGGATGGAGTGGTAGATGTCAAAAGAATTGGAGTCATATGTGCTGGAAACATTCCTTTGGTCGGTTTTCATGATATTGTTTGTGCTTATTTGTCAGGAAATAAAGTTTTTTTTAAGCCATCATCTGATGATACTGTTTTGTGTCTTCGAGTTGTTGAATGCTTAATCGAAATTGATCCAGCTGCATCAATTGTATCTGTTGCAAAACTGAATGGTGTTGAGGCAATTATAGCTACTGGAAATAATAATACCATGAGATATTTTGAGTATTATTTTCAGGATATACCAAGAATTTTGAGAGGAGCTAGAACTTCTATTTCCATTATAGATGATAGTACTAAGGTTTCTGAATTAAATCTTTTAGCAAAAGATATATTTCAGTATTTCGGCAGGGGGTGCAGAAGTGTTACTCATTTATTTTTACCTACCGATTTCGACATACAAAAACTTTTTAAATCATGGTTTGATTGGAGCCATTTAGGACTTCATAGTAAATATGGAAGTAATTATGATTATCAGCGAGCATTATTGATGTTAAACAAGGCTAAATTTCACGAGAATAATTTTGCCATACTGCGTGAGGATCCTAATTTAAAGCCCCCTGTTGGGGTCATTAACTACACTTATTACAGCGACAAGCCAACTCTATTAAAGCACCTTGAAGATCGTGAAGATGAGATACAAGCATATGTCGGTAAAGGCTTTAGCACTTCTTTTGGGCAATCTCAAAATCCTCAACTTTGGGATTATGCAGATGGTGTTGACACTTTGACTTTTTGCATGAGGTTATGATTTTAATTTTTTTCTAGTGCTCCAGCATCAGGTTCAGATAATCGCGATATATTTTTTGCATCGAAAGGAACTCTCATCGCTGATTCTGCAAGTCCAATATTAATGGCGTTTGAGTTTGAGTCTAATTCGTAATTATGCGAAAGAGGTAATTCAAAAGATGGATCACCATTGAAAAGGCATTTAAAGAAATTATTGGAATTGTAAATATCATAATTAGCAAAAGATGGGTTCAGATTTATTTTAAGTAATGACCCTTGAAATTTATAATTGAAATCAGCATCGACTCCAAAGTCAAAGCCTATTTCTGATTCTTTGCTTCCAGCAACAATGCAGTTTCCAAAATAAGCTTCCCTCAAGGCCCGATATCTATAAGTGCCATTTGCATCCTCATATCGATTAAAAAGGCCAATTGTTGGGGTTGAACGTGCAGTTGGAAAATCATTTGAAAATGTGCAATGGTCAATAAAAACTCTCCCTCCAAGGCAATACAGCCCATAAAGTCCTGAATTCGCGATAATAACATTATGCATCTCAATATTCCCGAAACCGCTGTAAATGCTTACTCTGCTGAAGTCAGTAATTCTAGAGTTGCTAATCAGCAAGTTACGCTGTTCAGTTTCACTTACCGAGTCGCATCGGATACCAGTTGTGCCATTTTTAATCCAAGCCCCATGAATGTTTGCTTTTGCACCTCTTTGTATGAATATCCCTCCTAGGGTCCCTCCCCATTGTCCCGCTATATTATTATAAAAGGGCTCTAGGCGATCACCTTCTAAAATTACTGGATCTGAATAGCTTCCTGCTTTCGATGCATCAATATTTAGTGTTCCTCCGGAAGAAACCCATAGTCCAGAGCCTGAGTGAAAATGAACTTTTGATCTCGAATTTATATCTAGTGTTCCTCCACTGTCTATAACAGCATAGCCATATACAACATGTGGTTTGTCGTTTGACCAAATGGAGTTGGCTGGTAGAATTGAATAAGGAATAATGATATCGGAATGTGGTGGATCTTTCGGGATAACTAGGGTTTTGTTGGGAAAGTAAAAATGCGCATCTAAAGCAAGGGAGACGAGTTTTATATCTTGACTAAGACCTTTATTACTGAATATGATTGAGTCAGTCCAGAGCATTTCTAGACTACCCAATGGGGCTGTCAATTCTACAAAAACCCATATGCTATCATAAGCTGGAAGTAAAAGATTCTTCACGTCAGGTCCGCTAATTCCATTCACATTAAAGCGGAATGGGCTCTCTTGGCCTTTTCCTAGATTTATTCTGTCTAATAAAATATTTTGACCACTAGTATTTTTAATTGTGAAGCTTCGGGTTGAGCTTCCAATAGAGCTAAATACTGTATCTAGGTACAGCGTATCTTTAGAGAATTCAATATTGATGCCAATTGACGCTGATCGGTTCTCTGGCTGACATGAATAAACTAAAGTCGCTAAAAAAGAGATCAGTATTGGGCGTAATATATATAATTGTTTTTTCACTTAATGTAAGTATATTTGCCGACTGCTAAAGGGAATCGGGCTAAATTTCGGTTTATTTAAAATTTATTAAGCGATGAAAGAAGGAATTCACCCAACTAACTACCGCCAATGTGCTTTCAAAGATATGAGTACTGGAGATGTTACTGTTATTAGAAGTTGTGCTTCTTCAAAAGAAACTATTGAAGTCGATGGAAATGAGTTTCCGTTAGTGAAAATGGAAGTATCTTCATTCTCACATCCATATTATACAGGAAAGCAAAAATTATTAGATACGGCAGGTCGAGTTGACAAGTTCCGTAACCGATACGCAAAGTTCTCCAAGTAATTAACCTAAATTCGGGTTATGGATATAGTTTTCCAAGATGGACCCGAACATTTTACTCTAAAACCTCTTTCACTTACTCGTCCTGTTGCTGATCTACGAATAGGAATTCTTACAATTGCCGAAAAGTGGTCAAAAATCCTGGATGCAGATAATTTCTCATATGCAACAGTAAATCATCTAAAGAAAAAGTTTCCAGAAAAGATAGGGGAACTGCACATCAGAGGAGGTTTACTTCCCTCTAAGGACCTTATTGATGCTATTAGAATATTAAATGATGGTGAACGTCTTATTTCAGGAGATGAATGGCTTGCTCATAGGAATGGAGATATCTCGGTAGAATTTAATGGCAACTACAAATTGGTAAAACGACCTGATAATTTGTTCACTTGGAATAAAGAAGAATTAGAGTCTGATTTTGATTTGCTTACATCTGGACGTCAGTCGGAGCCTATACCAATTTCAAATAAAACATTTGGAAGCAGAATATTTATTGAAAAAGGAGCAATTGTAGAAGCGTCAATACTTAACTCTATCTCTGGATCCATTTATTTAGCTCGTGGTAGTGAGATAATGGAAGGGAGTATTGTTCGTGGTGGATTCTCTCTTGGAGAGTTTAGCACACTAAAGGCAGGTGCGAAAATATACGGAGCAACCACTGTGGGTCCTTTTTCAAAAGTTGGAGGTGAGGTTAATAATTCCATTATTTGGGGATTTTCAAATAAAGGGCATGACGGATTTTTAGGCAATTCGGTTCTGGGCCAATGGTGTAATATTGGAGCTGGCTCTAGCAATTCGAATTTAAAGAACAATTATGACGAAGTTAAATTATACTCATATGTTTCTGGGAGCTTTGAGTCTACTGATCTTACGTTTTGTGGACTGATAATGGGAGATCACAGCAAGTGTGCAATAAACACATCATTTAATACTGGAACTGTCGTAGGGGTAAGCTGTAACATATTTGGCGCGGGTTTCCCTAGAAATTTTATTCCTGATTTTTCCTGGGGAGGTCCTCAGGGAAATATGGAATACGCTATTGAGAAAGCATTAGCAACGGCAAAAAGAATGATGTCTCGCAGAGAAGTTTCTTTTAATGAAATGGAATCAGACATCTTGTCAGCTGTTCACGCCCAAACGTCAGAATTAAGAGGTGGCATGAGTCTTGCCAACTAGAATAATCTATGGAAAGGACTTCATTCTCTCTTTTGTCGGAAGAGACCGACTTTATTCCGCTTATTACTAACGAGGAAGACAATAGTATCCCAGATAGTGATTTGCTTGAAGAGATATCTATAATGCCCCTCAGGAATACAGTTCAATTCCCGGGAGTTGTGTCTCCAATTACAGCAGGACGAGATAAGAGTATTAAGCTTGTTCAGGGCGCTCAAAAAGGAAAAAAACTCTTTGGTGTTCTCGCTCAAAGAGATCCAGATACTGAGACTCCAAATGGTGAGCATTTGCACTCTGTAGGCACTTTAGTTCAGATGGTTAAATCCTTTAAAATGCCAGATGGTAATATTACCGCTATCCTGCAAGGTAAAAGGAGATTCCGGATTCTAGAAGTAATCTCTGAAGAGCCTTTTCTTAAAGCTAAAGTTGAGTATCTAAATGACATTAAAGCCTCTGAGACTACAGAGTTTCGTGCTCTAATGCAGCACATCAGAGAGATGGCAATGGATATTATCCAAGAATCTCCAAACATTCCTACAGAAGCTCAAATTGCTGTTAAAAACATAGAGTCAGATACATTCTTAATTCATTTTATTGCAAGCAACATGAATCTTGATGTTGAAAAAAAACAAGCAATTCTTGAAGAAGACGATGTTAGTAAGCGTACTAATGCAGTTTTAAAGCATCTCAGTTATGAAAAACATCTACTCGAAGTCAAGAACGATATTGCTAATCGGGTAAGAACTGAATTTGATCAACAGCAGCGAGAATATTTTCTTCAGCAACAAATGAAAACTATTCAAGAAGAGCTTGGTGGAGTTAGTAACGAAGCAGAGCTTCAATTAATGAAGGATAAAGCAGCAAAGATGGATTGGCCTATCGAGGCAGAAAAACAATTCGAAAAGGAGATTCTCAGGCTGCAACGTATGAATCCTCAAGTTCCAGATTTTGGAATTCAAAGGAATTACCTAGAGTTCATCTTAGACTTGCCTTGGGGAAAAATCACATCTCAACCGATAAAGTTAGCTAAGGCACGAAAAGTTTTAGATCGTGATCATTTTGGACTTGAGAAAGTCAAAGAGAGATTACTTGAGCACCTTGCTGTTCTTCAACTTAAAGACAATTTAAGGAGTCCTATACTATGCTTATACGGCCCTCCAGGAGTTGGTAAAACATCTTTGGGGAAATCTATTGCTGAGGCTTTAGGAAGAGATTATGTGAGAATGTCACTAGGTGGTCTAAGAGATGAGTCTGAGATAAGAGGGCATCGAAAAACATATATTGGGGCCATGGCTGGTCGTATTTTACAGCTTATAAAAAAAGCTGGATCATCTAATCCAGTTTTTGTTTTAGATGAAATTGACAAACTAGGATTTGGTTCCCAAGGTGATCCTTCTAGTGCATTACTTGAAGTGTTAGATCCTGAACAAAATAAGTCATTTTATGATAATTTTCTTGAAATGGGATATGACCTCTCAAAAGTCCTTTTTATAGCTACAGCAAATAATATTTCATCTGTTCAACACGCTCTTCGTGATAGAATGGAGTTAATTGAGGTGAATGGCTACACCCTCGAAGAGAAGGAGCAAATCGGAAAGAAATATTTATTGCCAAATCAGCTTCAGGAACATGGGTTAGAGAGAAATTCTATTAAAATCCGAAAGTCAGAGATGATCAGTCTTATTGATAAATATACACGAGAATCTGGAGTTCGAAACTTGAATCGTGAGTTAGCTAAATTGGTAAGAAAAGCGGCTTTAGCAAAGGCTGAGGAAAAAGAATTTCCTGAGGTTATTAGCGAAGAAAAACTTTTAGAAATAATGGGTACGCCTCGATTCGATCGTGATGTTTATCAGGGTAATGAAATCGCTGGAGTTGTCACAGGATTAGCCTGGACTCCTGTGGGTGGAGATATTTTATTTATTGAAACAAGTATTTCTCCTGGAGTCGGTAAGCTGAACATTACAGGAAACCTTGGGGATGTCATGAAAGAATCGGCTACCATAGCTATGGCTTATTTAAAAGGAAACTCTAAACAATATGACCTCCATGATGACTTGTTTAGGAAATTTGATGTTCACATACACGTTCCCGAAGGTGCAATTCCTAAGGATGGTCCTTCAGCTGGAATTGCCCTCTTGACAGCGTTGACATCTCTTTTTACTCAGCGCAAAGTGAAAAATAAATTAGCCTTGAGCGGTGAGATAACTCTGAGAGGTAAAGTTTTACCAGTTGGTGGAATTCGCGAGAAACTACTTGCTGCCAAGCGCTCAGGATTGAAACAAATATTATTATCGATAGAAAATAAAAAAGATGTTTTAGATATTCCTTTTCAATACCTAGTTGGAATGAACTTTGAATATGTTTCAAATATGAAAGAAGTAATTGATAAATCTGTTTTATCCCAGAAAGTAAAAAATGCCAAAGATTTGAAGTTCTAGAAGTAACTTGGTAAAATGAAAATTTAGATCATGTCGAAATTACATTTTCTCTTTTGTTTTCTTTTAAGCGGCCCATTGTATTGCCAATTAACTACTGGGTCCTCTTTTTCTAATCTAGAAATTTTTGGCTCGGCAAGAATATTAGCTTTAGGATCGAGTTCAGCTGCTCATCCAGGCGATGTTTCGTTTACTGCATTAAATCCTGCTGCGATTAATGAGAGTCACATAAATCAATGGTCTATAACATCTCAAGCTGCAATAGGAGGTCTTCGTCGTGGATCTTTGACAGTCGGTTTGCCATTACCTAAAAAGTGGTCAAATAAGATAAAAAATAATAGTCAAAAAATTTTAAATTCTCAAAAAGGCGGGCTTAATTTAAAAACATTTAATTTTTTTATGGCCGCGGGGGTTGATTATAATCATAGTGGACAACTTGAAAGAAGAGATGTCCAGGGCAATCAGATTGGTTTTTTTACAGCAAGAGAGCTAACTCCTAGAGTTGCTTTAAATGCTCAATTTGGACCATTTTCATTTGGTTTTGGTGCTAAGTTGCCGATTATATCCTATGATACATTTACTTCTCAAGCAATATCTACAGATTATGCATTTCAGTGGACCGCTGATTCAGCGCGAAAACAAATAGTTCTTTTGATGCGGAATGTGGGGTGGAACATTGAATATTTCGCTCAACAACGTGAAATGCTTCCTTTTGATTTGCAAATATCATTTAGCCAAAAATTAAGATATGCCCCATTCCGTTATAACATAGCTTATACTCATATTGAGCATTGGGATCTGAAATATTTGGATCCTCAATTACTTATTAAGGATCCAATTACTGGCTTAGAATTTTATTTGGATCTTCCATGGTATAATAATTTATTGCGGCATCTTATTTTTAGTGTTGAGGCTCAACTCGGCCAGCGGATATACTTCCAACTAGGTTATGATTTCCGCCGGCAAATAGAAAACAGGATTCAGACAAGGCGTGTAAGTGCGGGTATAAGTTCAGGAATAATGTTTAAAGGAGGGAAAAATAGTTTTCAATATGGTAGTTCCCTATTTAATGTTGCTGGTCGTATTAATCAATTCTCTCTAATTCGGAATTTCTAGAAATATAATTATGGTTATTGCAATTGATGGATTTTCATCTACCGGTAAGAGCTCATTGGCTAAACGTTTGGCCAATGAATTTCACTTTTTATATGTTGACACAGGCGCTATGTATAGAATGGTGGCGCTTAAAGTATTGAAGAGTAATTGGTTAAGTGTGGATGGTGAGGTAAATGAGGAATTATTAAAACAGGGATTAAGATCAATAAGTATTGATTTTAATTCATCCTGTAAGGGTGAAAACAGGGCTATGTTAGATGGTGAAATGGTTGAGAATGATATTAGATCAATGGATGTGAATTCGGTAGTTTCAAGGATTTCTAGTCTGTCAATAGTTCGAAAACAATTAGTGAAGCAGCAACAAAATATGTCACTCGGTAGGGATTTAGTAATGGATGGACGTGATATTGGCACTGTTGTATTTCCAAATGCTGATTTAAAGATATTTATGAAAGCTAATGATGATATCCGAGCGGAGCGTCGCCTTAAAGAACTTAGGTCTAATGGGAATTTAGAAGTTTCATTTGATCAAGTTAAAAATAACTTAATTCAAAGAGATCGTGATGATCAGGCTAGAGAGGATTCGCCATTGATACAGGCTGAGGGTGCAAGAGTAATTGATAATTCGCGCCAAAGTGAAGATGATGTTTTTCAGTTAGTATCATCTTGGGTACGAAAAATAAATAATAACTAGTTACTCTTTATTTTTGCAATAATAGTTTCTCCGCCGATAGGTTTATCCCCAATATCTACGCATATTTCAGCCTCAAGAGGTAGAAATATATCCATTCGAGAACCAAACCTTATAAAACCAAATTCTTGTCCGGCGTTGTATTGCTCACCAATTTTACAATAAATTGCTATTCGTCTAGCTACCGCTCCTGCAATTTGTCTAAATAATACTGGACCTGTGGTATCATTCTGCATAACAACTGTAGTGCGTTCATTTAGTGTAGAGGATTTAGGATGCCACGCTACTAGGTATTTTCCAGGATGATATTTTGTATATGTGACCTTACCAGTAATAGGAACTCTATTGACATGGACATTTAGAGGCGACATAAATATGGAAATCATTTTACGTTTATCATTTAGATATTCTGTTTCTTCCAGCTCCTCAATTAGCACTACTTTTCCATCAGCAGGAGCAATAATGTCGCCCGCATTTGAAATGGTGTGTCTCTTAGGATTTCTAAAAAACTGCAAAACAAGTAAATATATTACTATCGCGAACCCCAAGTATAATTGCTTTATTAACTCGTCTGATGTCCATATTATTTGAATTGCAGAGTAGAGAAAAATTAAAAGGATTAGAGTGATAAATAATGGGAGACGACCTTCTCGGTGAATCATGATATTAATATATTAGACTGGAGCAATGAAACAACGATAATTGATAATAAAAAGCTATCGAAACGGTCTAGAAACCCTCCGTGTCCGGGTAAAAATACACCAGAGTCTTTAACTTTTGCCAGCCTTTTAAATTTGGAGCCAACTAAATCCCCAATGGGAGCTATGATACTAATTGTAAGAGGCAAGGCCCAAGTGACGCGTTGCCATGACTCAGGTGAAGAGAACTCAGAGAGAGGCGCATCTATTTTAACAAGAATCCAGATGCCTGAAATGAGAGTAAATATTGATCCGACAATAGCTCCTTCCCAAGTTTTATTTGGAGATAGAGATGGCGCTAATAGACTCCTTCCAATCAGCTTTCCTCCCAGGTAAGCCATCGAATCACTTATCCATATCAGTACAAAAATTATAAAAATTATTGAGATGCTATTTTCGTTTGTAATTTTCCAAATAGACCAAATAGAATAAGCAGTAAGGCTGACATAAGTAATGCCAATTATTTTCTCTGGAGTTTTTAATTTATTCATTCTAACAAATTCTAAACATATTCCAAATAATGGAATCACCAATAATATCGGTGACCAAGGCTTTGCGTTGCAAATCCAGAAAATGGCCAAAGCATATATTGCACCCCAAAATGCCCTCTGGATCATTTTATTTCTGGGAAAAGGTGGTCTTCGATAAGAAAAAAATAGATTAGTCTGCTTTTGTTTGGATCAACTTTAGCCTGCATTACACTTTCATCCAATTTACCTTTTAAGGTAATAATTGACTTTGGTCGTTCATCCCGGTGAGATTTATTAATTGCGGACATTCCATCCGATAAAGAATTTACTACTTGTGAGACTTTAGCGAAAACTAGATGTATCGTTGGTAGTTGAGCGAATTTAAGTCCAGCTGTTTGTAAATTAGAAATCATAATACCTCCAGTTTGAGCGATAGCTGCATGGCAAGATGAAGCCATTGCGTTTGCATCTAAAGGATTATCACTAACGCAAGTCAATCCAGATTCTTTAAACCAAGCGAAAATATTTTTTTCAGGAATGAAATAATGAGATTCACCGCATTCTTCAGCAGCTCCCTTTAAATTATTAATAATTTCTATATGACTTCCACAATAAACAAAATATCCACCACCGTCAGTAAATCTTTTTACGAACGATAAATCCATAGGGTCATCATTGGCTGCCATAAAACGGTTCAATGAATCCTTTGATTCCTGCACTCCGTGCTTAGGAGCACCGCTGAGGATTGAAAAGAATTTACCTAAGAGTCCAGTCATTTTAGAGAATTACCTTGAAATTAGTAAATCTTAATCATTTTCTTGTTGTTCATCAGGAATCACTTTTAGATTTTGATCTGATTCTTTATCAACAGCACCATCTTTTATATTTTCTTTTTTCAAAACTGGTTCTTTTTTCAAAACTGGTTCTTTTTTCGGTTCTAATTTCAGAGATGCTTGGATTTTTTCTTCGGAGGTTAACCACTTACGTTTTCCAAAAATACTCTCAAGATTCTCCTTAAATATGACTTCTTTAGCTAAGAGGTCTTTAGCTAAAAGATCTAGTTTATCTCTATTTTCACGGAGTAAATTTTTTGCTCTCTCATACTGAAACTCGATAAGCTTCGATATTTCTTGATCAATGATTTGAGCTGTTTTTTCGCTGTAGGGTTTGTCAAATTGATATTCATTTTGTCCTGTTGAATCGTAATAGGTTACATTCCCTATAACATTATTTAGTCCGTATACTGATACCATGGCCCTAGCCTGCTTGGTTACTTTTTCCAGGTCACTTAATGCACCTGTAGTTATTTCTTTAAAAACAACTTGTTCTGCTGCTCTGCCTCCCATTGTAGCACACATTTCGTCAAGTAATTGATTAGTTGAGTTTAATTGCCTTTCCTCTGGTAGATACCAAGCTGCTCCTAGAGAACGGCCGCGTGGAACAATGGTTACTTTAACGAGGGGAGATGCATGTTCTAGTAACCAGCTAACTGTTGCATGTCCAGCTTCATGATACGCTATAATTTTCTTTTCTTCTGAAGTGATAATTTTACTCTTTTTTTCCATCCCGCCGATTATTCGATCAACAGCATCAAGAAAATCTTGTTTTTCAACTTTCTTTTTATTTTTTCGTGCGGCGACGAGGGCTGCCTCGTTACAAACATTGGCAATGTCCGCGCCGGAGAATCCGGGAGTTTGGCGGGCTAAAAATTCTACATCTAACTTGCCACTATGCTTTAAAGGTTTGAGATGAACTTCAAATATTTCTTTTCTTTCTGTGAATTCTGGAAGATCTACATAAACTATTCGATCAAATCTGCCGGCTCTCATTAATGCTCTATCTAAAACGTCCGCTCTATTCGTTGCTCCCATGACTATTACATGTTCATCAGTTCCAAAGCCATCCATCTCTGTGAGTAATTGATTTAGAGTATTTTCTCGCTCATCATTTCCTCCGTTCATTGCTGACTTACCTCTTGCTCTTCCGATGGCGTCAATCTCATCAATGAAAATAATACTTGGCGACTTTTCTTTTGCTTGTTTAAACAAGTCACGAACCCTACTGGCACCAACTCCAACAAACATTTCTACAAAATCTGATCCACTTAAAGAGAAGAATGGCACTTTTGCTTCTCCGGCGACGGCTTTTGCTAGAAGAGTTTTTCCAGTTCCCGGAGGTCCTGAAAGAAGTACGCCTTTTGGTATTTTGCCACCAAGGTCTGTATATTTTTTAGGATTTCTTAAAAAATCAACGACCTCTAAAACCTCTTCTTTTGCACCTTCCATGCCGGCAACATTTTTAAAAGTTACTCTAACTTCTGCATCTGCATCAAATATTTGAGCTTTTGATTTCCCAATATTAAAAATCTGGGAACCAGGTCCTCCACCAGACCCTCCACCCATGCGTTTCATCATGAAAAACCAGAAGAAAGCAATTAAGGCAAAGGGGACTAACCATGAAAGAATCTCTGTCCAGTAATTTTTCTCTATTTTATGTTGGATGTTTAATTCGCCAAATCGCTCCTTGACTCTTGGGTTTTCATCATAGTAACGCCAAATTTTTTCTTCAAAGTTATCTCCTGCTGTGAATTTAAAGTGTGGTCCAGGGTTTGGCGAATCCCCAAAAGATGTCTTCGCTAAGTTTTTGTACTCGTCCTTTTTTGACAGGGTATCAGGATTTATGAAAACGTATACTTGACCTCTGTTTATTACTTGAACCTTGGATACATGTCCTTTCGCTAGTTTATCTGTCAACTCGCTAAAATCTGACTCTACTGTTTGGCCTGAATAGTTGCTAGAAACAAACTGTAAAGCTAGAAGACCAGCGAAGACGGCTAGGTAGATCCAACTAATATTAAATTTTGGAAATCTTCCCTGCTTCTTTTTAGTTTCTTTTTTACTCATGATGTTTTACTGTAAAATCAATCTTTAAAAGTAGTTATTTGTGCACCTTCCCAAAGGCTTTCAATATCATAGAAATCGCGAGATTCAGTTTGGAAAATATGAATAACTACGTTTATGTAATCCATTAGTATCCATTGATTTTGCCCAACTCCCTCAGTATGCCAAGGACGATCATCACATTGCTTTCGGATTCTTTTATTTATGGCTTCGCTGATTGCAGATACTTGAGTTGTTGATTGCGCTTCAGTTATAATGAAATAATCACAAACTGCGTTTTCTAATTTGCGCAGATCCATCACAATAGTTTTTTCTCCTTGAATTTCTGAAATTCCTTCGAGAGCTTCAAGAACAACTGGTGGGAATGTATTTTTCATGAAAATTAAAAAAAACTTGTTTGTTATATTTTAATTAAGAACGCAACAAAGATGCCATCAAAGTTCTTTACGACCTTTACGCTATGAAATAATTAAGTTTTGAGATTAAATATAGACAGAATTGAAAATTAAATACCAACATATCAAGCAGATAGACTCCACCAATTCATTTGCGAAAAGAGAACTTAGTAAGTTGTCAAAAGAATGTTGGACTGCCATTTCGGCAGATACTCAGCTGATGGGGCGAGGTCAATCCGGATCTGTTTGGATTGATAATCCTGGAGACTCATTACTTATGACAATTATTAGTCCAGTAGTAAAGTTGAGTAGTGATGAGATTATGAAAATTCACATGACCTCATCTTTAGCAATTAAGGATTTTTTAAGTAATCGCAAAGTAAATGTCAAGTTAAAATGGCCAAATGATATTTATATGGGTACTCAAAAAATAGCAGGTATTCTTTCAGAAGCTAATTGGAAAGCAGGTTTTTGTAATCGATTTTTTCTAGGCTTTGGGATCAATGTCCGAAGTGCCCCTTTCGGTTCTGCATTCATGGGTCATAATTTTGATCCAATTTCTCTTCGACAGCCTATTGCAATTAAAATAATCACTCAACTCAATTCTCTAAATTTGAACACACTTTCTGAGTACGAACAAAGTTTATTTCATTGGAATATTAAATGCGTTTGGCAGAATATAGTTACTCAACGGTTTTTTGAAGCTAAAACAACAGCTATATTTCAAGATGGCAGGATGCAGCTGACTTTCCAATCTGGTGAAAAAAGAATAGTTGCAAATGGAGAAGTTAAATGGATAAGCCTAAGTTGAGGTTTGTTTTTATTAAGGTTTCCATGCCTCTGGATTCTTGCTCCAAGTCTCTAAAGCTAAAGTTTCCTCTGGTTTAAAAGTCTCATTCTCTTTTACACAAGAAATCAAATGATTATAGTCGCTCAAAGTTATTAGCTCGCAATCCTTTTCTTTAAAGACATTCTTTGAAATATTAAATCCATATGTAAATATGGCTGACATTCCTATAACATTCCCACCCGCTTCTTTTATCGAATTCACAGCTTTTATTGAGCTCATTCCTGTGGAAATAAGGTCTTCAACGACGACTATTTTTTTTCCTTTTTCTAAATGCCCTTCGATGAGATTTTGTCGTCCATGACCCTTAGCTGATGATCTAACATATATCATGGGTAAATTTAATTCTTGAGCTACAAGGGAAGCGATCCCAATTGCTCCAGTGGCCACTCCCGCTATGATTTCAACGTTATTGAATTTTTTAATGATTTGAATAGATAGATTGGCGCGAACGAAATCTCGCACTGTTGGATGAGATAAAATAACTCTATTATCGCAATATATGGGTGATTTAATACCCGAAGCCCATGTAAAAGGATTTTTTGGGCGCAATTCTATTGCTTTAATTTGCATTAACGAATAGGCGAGTTTTTTTGCCGTTACAGAGTCTAGTATCATGTCACAAAAATACAATACACAAGAGCTTACTGCTGCAGGTGGCTGGGTTGAAAATGAATTTGGAGAGGTTTTATGGATTTTTAGACTTGGTATGTGGGATTTACCGAAAGGAAAGTTAGAAGATAATGAGGATATTCATAATTGCGCTATTCGCGAGGTTAAGGAAGAATGTGGCTTGTTGGAAATCATTCTACATGATAAGATTATAGAAACCATTCATAGTTATGAGTTCAAAGGGAAAATGATAGAAAAAACAACTCACTGGTATAAAATGAAAGTTAAAGGTCGACCTAAGCTAAACCCTCAAAAGGAAGAAGATATTGAGTATGCAGTTTGGCTATCTGAAAAACAATGGGTGGGTAAATTGAAATCAACTTATTCTAGCATCAAGCAAGTAGCTTCTTTTGCCTTAAAATGATCTACAAGAACTTATTTAAATTTCCACGTTAGTTGGAACAAATTTGCTAAAGTCACCGCCGTGTTTTATTATATCGCGAACTATGCTTGATGAGATGAAGGATAGTTGAGCACTAGTTAAAAAAAATACAGTATCTATTTTAGGGTCAAGTTGGCGATTCACTTGAGCCATAGATTTTTCAAATTCAAAATCTGATGAATCTCTAAGGCCTCGGATAAGAAAACTAGCTTTACATTTTTGGGCAAAATTAATTGTAAGGCCATTATATCCTCGAACTTTTATTTTAGGATTATTGACAAATATTTTTTGAAGCCAATGAATCCTTTTCTCTAAAGAAAATAAATACTCTTTATCAGCATTTTTTCCAACAGCAAGAATAATCTCGTCGAAAAGAGGAAATGCACGTTCTATGATGTTTACATGTCCTAAAGTTACTGGATCAAAAGATCCCGGGAAAATTGCGGTTCTTACCATTTTCTAATACTTCTTGTGAAAGTAAGTTAATAAATTCCTTAAGCGACATCTTTAAATATTCAAGTTGTTTTGGAATGATACTTTCTAGCGTCATTCCAGGAACTGTATTGATTTCAATTAATACAGCAGACTTATTTTCTGGAAGTATAAAGTCAAATCTGCAAAATCCTTTTAATCCAAGTTTAGAATAGATCTCTTTGGAAACGGCAGATATTTTTTGAGAATTCAGTTCGGATATATTTGCTGGTGTAACTTCTTCGGATAGGCCGCTATATTTTGCCTCGTAGTCAAAAAATTCATTTTTTGAAATTATTTGAGTTATTCCAAGAATTTTAATTTCTTTTTTAATTTCAATTAAGCCACAGGCTAATTCAATTCCTGATATTCCTTCCTCAATAATTATTGAGTTGTCCTCTTTTGACGCAATTAAAATAGAACAATCTAAATCATCAAGTGAATTTATTTTGGTGATTCCAAAGCTTGAACCTGCTCTACTCGGCTTTACAAAAATGGGGAATTTAAAATCTCGTAGTTTTGCTTTTAGAGTCGGAATATGAGAATCTACGGTCGTTAAAAGAGCTTTTGGGACAACAGCTCCCATTCTAGAGACTACTCCATTAGTCCATGCCTTATGAAAAGTCAAGGAGGATGGGCCTGGTGCTGAGCTACTATACGGTATTCCCAAATTCTCCCATTGCAGTGCCAATGTCCCATCTTCTCCAGGGTTGCCGTGAACCAGATTTAAAATTAAGTCCAGTTGAATAAATTTATCATTCTTGAAAACACTCATTTGATCTTTATCAAACCGAATATTATTTTTATTCTCATCCCAGACTTTATGGCCACTGGAACTTATTTCTATTCCATATACCTCATATTGATTTCTATCTATTTCTTCGAATATATTATTTCCGCTTCTTATGGAAACCCCGTATTCACTGGAATAACCACCCATTACAATTCCTAAATACTTACGCATTTGTCAAATATAGCTGAAGGCTGGAACCCTATTGTTATTTTTGTTATAATTATGAAGATGATTTTGTTTTTTAAAAGTCGAACTTTTTGGCTAAATATAATTTTAGCCATTGTATTTTTATTAATTCTTATTCTGCCTTTAAATGCGATTTTGAAAATATTAACAGGCCATGGTGAAGTCGAGTATGTTCCAGATGTTAGAAATACTTCTTTAGCTCAAGCTAGCATAGATCTTGAGAAAATTGGTTTGTTTGCGGAGGTTCTCGATTCGAGTGCGTTTTTTCAAAGTTTTAAAGCAGGATATGTAGTTCAGCAGTATCCTAAACCCGGTTCAGCAGCAAAAGCTGGTAGGAAAATAAAATTGACAATAAATAGATATCGAGCTGAAAGTGTTTATGTTCCTCAGTTGATAGAAAGAACTTCTCAAAGAGCTTCTTTCGACTTGCGAAGCCGTGGACTTATTTTGGGGGAAATAACTTATCGTCCAGATTTAGCTGAAGGTATTGTTCTAGCGGCCAAAGTGAAAGGGAGCGATATAATGGCTGGAGATTTAATCAGGAAAGGAAGTGTTGTTGATTTGATTGTTGGAGAAATATCTGGACCGCCTACTCATTCAGTACCGAATATTGTTTACGATAAATTAATTGATGCAATGAGAATAATTGAGATGGCAGGGTTGCGAATACAACTAATTAACGGAGATCAAAGCGATCTGAATGTTCTAATCATCAAACAAGATCCAGCTACTTCAGATGACCTAGTGCTTCATTCAGGAGGAATAGTTCAAGTTTGGTTGGAAAATAATCAAGAAGAAATAGAAAATAAATGAAACAAATTTTACTTTTTTTAATTATTTTTTCTTCTTATTTCTCCAAAGCTCAAATCCCATTTGAGAAAATGATGATGCCAATTTCATCTTATAATGGTAATCGACAGCAATCTTTTAAAAGCTCTGACACTCTGAATTTGCCATTCATCGATGGATTCAATAACGGTTTGCGACCCGAGTGGTTCTCGTCAGGAGTAGTTCAGGCGGACAACTGGTCAAAAGACGCACTTTCGACTGGTGTTGCAGTTTTTGATGGGGTCTCATTTAATGGTCAAGCATATAATCCAGGATCCGTTGTAAATGATTCTATAACAGACGCCCTAGTATCTCCATATTTTAATTTTCAAGGATTGACCAATGTTGTTTTGACTTTTTACATTCAAAACGGTGGTTGGGGAGATCCAACCGAATCTCAAGATTCGTTCTTAGTCCATTTTTGGAATCCTACTGACTCATCTTGGCTTCATGGTGGCTCTATGCAAGGAGGAGGAGATCAAGATCATTGGCATGCGGTGGCTTTGCCTTTCCCTGCTTCTTTGAATGGTAAAAATGGTGTTCGGTTTCGACTATCTCGGTATGCTTCTCCAGGTGGTATGTTCGATCATTTTCTATTGGATTATTTAGAGGTCGGGGCAAACAGAACTCTCAGTGATACAATATTATTTGATCCTACTTGGATAAGAAAACCTAATTCCTTAACACGTATTTATGATGAAATTCCCTGGTGGCATTATAATGCGTTAATCCTTGAAAGAGATAGTTTGCCTACAGCGTATCGTAGAAATGGAAATCCGCCAGTTGGAGGCTGGCAGCTAAATCTTGGAAAATATATTTGGAAAGATGAGAACGGAAATGTTATTGCATCTAGAAACAATGTCCCGGTAGTAACAAATCTTAATCACAATGCGAGCACTCCTTATCAATTTTTAATTTCAAAGCCGATTTTAAATTTAAATGGTCCTTCTAAATGGGTTTTTAAAGGATGGTTTGATGGAGAAAACGTTGGTGAATTAGAAAATGATTCAATAAATATTACTCAAAATTTTAATTCGAGATACGGTTTAGAAGACGGCTCTGCAGAGAGGTCTTATGGCGTTTCCCAGGGCACAGAAACTAGATTGGCTCAGGAGTTTGATTTTATCATAAGCGACACTATTAGCGGAATCGATATATCAATTGCTCCTGCTGGTTATGATTGGTCGAATATGACATTTAAAATTGGGATTTGGGAAGTTGACAGTTTGGGACTTCCAGGAACTGAAATTTATTTGTCAAAGTCATTTTATAAACCTGTTTTGCCATTTTCAGAATCTCCTTTTCGTCATTTCATTATAGATACCAACGGAGTATATGTTCCAAAAAATGTCTTTATTGGCATCATTCAGACTACAGGACCTGCAATTACGATTGGATTGGATTTACACACGAGTGGAGGGAAAGCTTACGGAGACATTAATGGCTGGTTCCCATCTCTTCTTCCTGGTAGGATGATGATTCGTCCATTTTTTAGAAATCTACCTGAAGATATTGGTGGTTTAAAATTTGAAAATTTAAATAATATCCGAATATATCCTAACCCATCCTCAAACTTTTTCATGTTAACTGGTGCTAGAAAATTTGAAAAATTTGAGGTCTATTCTTCCTTTGGAGAGAAAATCGATGGATTTTCTGCTGATATAAATGGAGAAGCAAAAAAATTATGTTTGTTTTGGTCCAATGGCATATATTTTATTCGTGGTGAATACGGAAAAAATATTGGTTTAGTTATTTGTAAATGAAAGAGGATAATTTTGATCATAAACCAGAGGATGAAGAACTCTTTGAGCATTATGCCTTCACTGCTGATATTGGTCAGCAGCCTCTTCGTGTCGATAAATTTTTAATGAATTTAATGCGCCAAATATCGCGAAATCGAATTCAAAAAGCCGCTGAAGTTGGAGCAATAAGAGTTAATACAAAACCTGTAAAGAGTAATTACCGTGTTAGGCCTGGTGATAAAGTTGCATTGGTTTTAGCTTACCCCCCGAGAGTTATACAGTTACTACCAGAAAATCTAGATTTAGATATCATTTACAAGGATAGTGATTTAGCCATTGTAAATAAGGCTTCTGGGATGGTTGTCCATCCCTCTTACGGTCACTATTCAGGCACATTGGTAAATGGCTTACTTTACGAATTTCAATCTTTACCTGAAATAAGTGATAGTGAACGGCCTGGCTTAGTTCACAGAATAGATAAGGACACAACTGGTATTCTAGTTGTGGCTCGAAATGAATACGCTTTAGCTTTTTTAGCAAAACAGTTCGCTGATCATACAACCGAGAGAGAATATTATGCTCTAGCCTGGGGAAATATTCAAGATGATAGTGGAACTATTAAAGGCCATGTTGGAAGAAGTCTTAGGGATAGGAAAATGATGTCTGTCTACCCAGATGGAAATCATGGCAAAGAAGCAATTACGCATTATAACGTACTTGAAAGATTTGGTTTTGCAACACTGGTTTCATGTCGTTTGGAGACAGGTAGGACGCATCAGATTCGGGTCCATTTTCAATCCATTGGACATTCTTTATTTGGCGATCAGACTTATGGCGGGAATCGTATTCCAAATTTGCATGGTTATCCTCGTTTCAAAGATTTTATGGCAAATAATTTGACCATTTGCCCACGTCAAGCCCTGCACGCAAGATTATTGGGTTTTAATCATCCCAAATCAGGACAAAAAGTTAAGTTTGAGGTACCACTTACAGACGACATAGTAGAAGTTTTGGAAAGGTTTAGAGCCTATGCCAATCCTGTAAAATAAGAGTTCAAATTTCAAAAAAGTGATTTATACCCTTCTGCATACATCGCTAAAATAGGTTTTCGACGTAATTTCATTGTAGGAGTCAGGTGGCCTGACTTAATGGTCCAAGCATCATTAGAAATATAAACTTTCTTCACTTTTTCCCATTTTGCAAATTGTTCATTCTTTTCTTCAACCTCTTTTTGAATTCTTGATATAACGGCAGGGTTATTTACCAAGTCATCATTTGAATTAAAATCTATGCCTTTTCTTTGACACCAGGAGATAAGGAATTCAAATTGAGGTTGAACTAATAAAACAGGAAACTTCTCATTCTCCCCAGCAACAAGACATTGTTCTATAAAAGGAGATTCTTTAAAAACATTTTCCATTTTTTGAGGTGTAATATATTTACCTCCTGACGTCTTGAATATCTCTTTTTTCCTGTCTGTTATTCTAAGATATCCACCAGTTAATATTTCTCCGATATCCCCAGTTCTAAACCATCCATCATCTGTCATGACTTCAGCTGTCAAATCAGGACGACCATAATAACCCATCATTATATTCGGACCTCTAGCAAGAATTTCTCCATCCGTATCAAGCTTGATTTCAACTCCCATCAATGGAGTTCCTACTGTTCCTAATTTGTGACCTTTCCCAGTTGGGAGGTTGACCGTTAATACTGGTGATGTTTCTGTTAATCCGTATCCTTCTTGAATATTTACTCCAGCTCCAGCAAAAATTCTTGCTAGTTTAGGATTGAGAGCAGCAGCACCTGACGCTACAGCTAAAACTTCACCGCCAAGAGCTTCGACCCATTTTGAAAAAATGATTTTTCTAGCTATTTTTAACTGTATGCGGTAAAGAGCTGATTTCCCATCGTGTTCATACTGCTCTGCTAGTCCGACTGCCCAGAAAAAAAGAAGTCTTTTGATTCCGGTGAGATTTTTACCCTTGTCCATGATCTTATCAAATACTTTTTCCAGGAGTCTTGGTACTGCTGAGAATACTTCTGGGTGAATTTCGCGTAAATTATCTCCAATTGTTTCAAGACTTTCGGCGTAATAAGTCCCCACCCCACTTTTCATGTAGACGTATACTAAAACTCTTTCATAGCTATGACAAAGAGGTAAAAAACTTAATGATTTTGCACTTGGATCTACGGGTAGTCTTTGAGCAGCTGCTATTGCGTTTTGAGTTATATTATTATGGCTAAGCATTACTCCTTTGGGAGTTCCTGTTGTGCCTGATGTATATATTAGTGTAGCTAATTCTTCAGGCTGGACATTAGCCATTCTAGACATTAGCTCTGCTTGATGTTTTTGGTCATCTTTCGAAAAAACGACATCCCAAGAATCACAATTTTTTATTGGAGTGAAAGAGTAGATGTTTTCTAAGCTAGGAACTTGGTCTTTTATGGAATTCACTTTGTGAAATAAATCCTCATCACTCAGAAAGCAATATTTAACCTCGGCATCGTTAAATATGAAATTGTAATCTTCAGATGTGATGGATGGGTAAACAGGAACGTCTATTGCTCCAATACTCAAAATTGCCTGGTCACATATATTCCACTCCATTCTGTTGTTTGTAGAAATTATTGCGATTTTATCTCCAGGCTTTACACCTAAATCGATTAATCCTCGTGCCAATTTCTCAGATCTATCTATGTATTCTTGAGTCGATAATGATTGCCAAACGCCATCTAATTTGGTATTTAGAGCGTCTTTTCGTGGGTGTTGATTTAAAGCATAGTAAGCAAAATCAAATAGTCTTGTTGGTTCTTTAGTTGCCATAATTAGGATTAAATTTTATTCTATTTTGGTTTGACATAAACTCGTTCACCATGTATCCATGTTTCAGCGACATTAAGACTTGTTATACTATCTTCTGCGCAACTCATAATGTCAGTGGTAAAGATGCTAAAATTTGCCCACATTCCTATTTTGATTTGCCCAACTTCATTTTCTTGAAAGGAAGCATATGCGGCGTCTATTGTCATTCCTTTTAATGCTTGCTCTCTGGTCAATGATTCCTCTACTTGAAACCCCTCTTTAGAGTGCCCATCTGGCGATTTTCTGGCGATGGCAGAATAGAAAGTGTAAATTGGATTCATTGACTCTACCGGAAAATCAGTCCCGAGCGGGAGTATTCCGTTACTTGATTCTCTCAGCGACGAATACGCATAAGCATAAGAGATCCTCTCAGGCCCTATTCGCTCTATAGCCCAATCCATATCACTGGTGGCGTGAGAAGGCTGAACAGATGGTATGATACCATATCTAAATGCCTCTCGATCTATGGGCTTAACTACTTGTGCATGTTCAATACGCCAACGTAAATCTTTTTTTGACCGTTTATTTAAAAAAGATTGATAGATTTTTAACATCTGCCTATTTGCGGAATCTCCAATTGAATGGGTATTCATTTGCCATTCATTTAGCGCTAATCGTTTTGCAGCAGAATTCATATAATTGAAGCTACGAATTTCAAAACCATAATGATTATCTCTATCGGAATACGGTTTACTCATCAGAGCTCCTCTACTCCCAAGGGAGCCATCTGAATAAAATTTAAAACTTCTTACGTCTAATAAGTTTGTTTTAAGTGGCCCTCTATCGAGCCAATAAGTCAATTCGGCGGGGCTCTCGCTAATCATTACATAAAGAGGCATTTTTAGTTCTCCATTTTTTTGTAACTCATTGATAAGATTAATATCTTCTGTCGGGAGTCCAGCTTCGTGAATCCCCGTTAAGCCCACTTTAAATGCTTCATCTTGAGCAGCGAGTAGAGCTCTACATTTTTCATATTTGCTGGGCTTTTTTATGATTAACAGCGATTGAGCATTATCTATAAGTAGACCTGTTAATATTCCATTTTTTGATATTACTTCACCACCATCAATTTTGCTTTTTTCATTGATATCAGATTCTTTGATAGCCACAGAATTTGCTAATGTAGCGTGTCCATCTATTCTACTTAAAAGAATTGGTCTATTGCTAAGTTTTTCTAATTGAGAATTATCTGGAAATTTTTTAATAAGCCAATCGTTTTGATCCCACCCTTGTCCTCGGTAAACCTCTTCTTCTGGATTGTTAATTATAAATTTTTTAACTATTTGAACACATTGTTCCCAGGATTTTGTGCCTTGAAGATTAATGGATTTTAACACCATTCCTTGATGTAAAAAATGTGCGTGAGCATCTATAAAACCTGGATAAACATAGGCTCCTTTAAGATCAATTCTTGAGTTTCTGGAATTGAAAGCGATGGAATTGGTATCTAATATGCGATCTATTTTTCCATTTATTAATGTTAAGTTGCTGTATTTATAAAACAAGGAATCACCTTCGAATTGGGCAATTCTTGCATTAAGTAATAAATGATCAACTGTAACAGTTGAAGAACACCCAACAATGCTAATAATTATTAGTAAAAAAAAGATTCTGAATAATGAATACATTTCTCTAAGGTAGTTATGTCTAGTTGTACCTTTGATTTAAATAATTACACTGATGAAATCCGTCACTATTCCAAATGTTAAAGCTGCTTTAGAGCTGGGTCTGTTGCCAGAAGAATATGATAAAATATGTTTGGTTTTGGGGCGTAAGCCCAACTTTACAGAATTAAATATTTATTCTGTAATGTGGTCTGAGCATTGCTCTTACAAAAACTCAATTGAATGGTTAAAAAAGTTACCTAAAGATGGACCTCATATGCTTGCTAAGGCGGGAGAAGAGAATGCTGGTTTAGTTGACATTGGTGAAGGATTAGCTTGTTGTTTTAAAATTGAATCACATAATCATCCTTCAGCGCTTGAGCCTTTTCAAGGAGCAGCTACGGGAGTTGGCGGTATAAATCGTGATATATTCACCATGGGTGCTCGGCCAATTGCTCAATTGAATAGTCTTCGTTTTGGTGATCCGCATTCAGATCGCACAAAATGGTTGATAAATGGCGTAGTTAAGGGAATTAGTTCTTACGGTAATTCATTTGGAATACCTACTGTTGGGGGTGAAGTTTATTTTGATAAATGCTATGAGCAGAATCCCCTAGTCAATGCTTTCTCTGCTGGAATAGTAGATGTTGGAGGTCAAATTTCAGCAAAGGCTCAAGGTGTTGGGAATGCAGTTTATATAGTTGGAAGCTCAACTGGAAGAGATGGTGTTCATGGAGCCGCTTTTGCATCCAAAGATTTAACGGAGGACAGTGCGAATGATATTCCAGCAGTACAAGTAGGTGATCCCTTTCAGGAAAAACTTCTCCTAGAGGCATCTATGGAGTTATCAAAAACTGGTGCTGTTAAAGGCATGCAGGATATGGGTGCTGCGGGGATAACCTGTTCTACAAGTGAAATGAGTGCTGGTGGAAATGTTGGTATGGATATATGGCTTGATAAGGTTCCCACTCGTCAAGAAGGTATGGAGCCCTGGGAAATTCTTCTTTCAGAATCACAAGAACGCATGCTAGTTGTTGTCGATAAGGGACGAGAAAAAGATGTTCAATCTATTTTTGAAAAATGGGATATTCATTGTGAGCAGATTGGAATTGTTACTGATGGACCATTACTTCGTTATTATTGGAATAAAAAAAAAATAGCTGAGATTCCAGCTGAATCTCTTGTTTTGGGAGGTGGGGCTCCAGTTTATCATCGAGAAAGTAAAGAGCCAGCATATTTTAGTGAGTTGAAGAAATTTAATATTGAAAGTGTTAATGAACCAGATAATCTGTTTGATGTTGCAAAGAAGATAATGGCGTTGCCTAATATTTCTTCAAAAAAATGGGTCTACGAACAATATGATTCAATGGTAGGTACAAAAAATCGTTCAACTAATGACCCAAGTGATGCTGCCATTGTAAATATTAAAGGTTCTAAGCGAGCTCTTGCTATGACTGTCGATTGTAATAGTCGCTATGTAAATTCGGATCCTGAAGTGGGTACAATGATTGCGGTCTCAGAGAATGCTCGAAATATCATTTGTTCTGGAGCTGAACCCTCCGCAATAACCAATTGCTTAAATTTTGGAAATCCATACAATCCAGAAGTGTATTGGCAATTTATTGGAGCAATAAAAGGTATGACAAAAGCTTGTAAAAAATTCACTACTCCTGTCACTGGTGGAAATGTAAGTTTTTACAATCAAACGAAAGTGGGTGATTCAACTGTGCCCATTTTTCCAACACCAACAATTGCCATGATTGGATTGGTAAAGAATATTGATAACATTACAACTATTCAATTTAAGTGTAAAGGAGATCTAATTTATCAGATTGGTCCCTCAGTTGAGGATATTTCCTCTAGTCAATACCTTGTTAATATTCACAATATTACTGAATCTCCTGCTCCTAGTTTTGATTTAGATCAAGAATTTTTGGTTCAAGACAAAGTGAAAAAATTAATCAAAAAAGAGTTGGTTTCAAGTGCTCACGATGTGTCGGAAGGAGGTCTTTTTGTCACTCTGATGGAAAGTGCTATGATTTCAAGTTATGGATTTAATATAACTTCTGATTCTTCAATCAGAAAAGATGCATATCTGTTTGGGGAAAGTCAAAGTAGAATCATTGTCAGCGTGTCTCCTGAAAAAGAAGATGAATTGATCGATATAATGATGTCAAAGGATGTGGACTTTCATCTTGTTGGACACGTCACAAAAGGTTCGGTCAGAGTGGATGATGAAAATTGGGGAGATGTTAACGATTATAAGACATTATACGATAATGCCCTTGGGGCAATTTTAGAAGAATGATTTTTTTTTAAGACGATCTTATCTCAGCCTCTACTTTTTGATTTAATATTTTCACTATTTGCGTTATGGATTTTTCAACTTGAGAGTCTTTGAGTGTTTTATTAATATCTTGAAAACTCAAGCGAATTCCAAATGATATATTGTCTTTGGATATTTTCTCACCTTGATACACATCAAATAGTTCAATATTAATTAGAGATTTAACATTTGAATTTTTAATTACATTTAAAATTGATGAATATGGGATTTCGGATTTAACAAGTATAGCTAAATCACGCTTAACCATTGGAAACTTTGGTGTTTCTTTATATTTTATTTTGACATTCTTAGCGATTTTACAAATTTCATCCCAGTTAAAAATAGCCGCTAGAACCTTTTGATTTAGATCGACTTTCTCCAATGCCCATTCATCTACAAATCCAATTGTCGCTATAGTTTTTTTATTGACTTCAAAACATATTCCGCTATCCCATTGTCCTTTTATAGAGTTCTGTTCCACTTCAGTAATTTTATGGATTCCTAGATGGGCTAGTAGTCCAGTAGCAAGACCTTTCATTTTGAAGAAGTTTATTTCTGAATTCTCCTCACTCCAGGATGATATAGGAAATTCGCCAGCTAGCCAAAGTCCTAAATTATTTTGCTCTGAATATTCGTTTTTATTTGGCGAATGGTAAGTTCGACCAAATTCAAAAAATGAAATATTTGTTTGTTGTCTTTTGGTATTGTAGCTAATTGCATCTAAACCTCCCATTAATAGTGTAGGTCTCATTACTCCCAATTCTTGACTCAATGGATTGAGTATTTTAACTAGTTTAGATTCGTCTATACTAGGGTGCAATGAATATAATTCTGAACTAGTTAAGGAATTATTTATTATTTCATACAGTCCTTTTGCTACTAAAAACTCCGTTGCTTTTCGGTGAAGAGATTCATTTGACACCCTTTTATTTTGTGAGAGGCTAAATCGCATATTTGAAGGAAATGGAATCCTATTAAATCCATAAATTCTTAATATTTCCTCGGCAATATCAGCTTCTCTTGTGACGTCCCATCGATAACAAGGGACGGATAACGTAAGTGAAGAGCCATTTTCTCTAATTTGATTAATGTCTAATGAATTGAGAATCGACTTCACGTCCGATTTTAATATGTCTGCACCAATTAGTTTATTTATTCTATCTAGATTGACTTCTATAATTCGTGGTCTAAAAGAGGCATTTTTTGATTTTTTTTCGGAGAAACTAGTGACTAAGGCATTGGGAAATATCGACTTAAAAATTGTCCATGCCAATTTCAGCGCATCATACCCAATGTTAGGGTCAACACCTCTCTCGTAACGAAAAGAAGCATCAGTGTTGAGTCCATATCTTTTTGCAGTTTTTCTAATTACTACTGGGTCAAACCAAGCAGATTCAAGAATGATACTGGTACTATCCTGATTCACTCCAGAGTGCAAACCTCCAAATACTCCAGCAAGGGCAATAGGGGTTTTTGAATTAGCGATAACGAGGTCCTCTTCATGCAGTTTTCTCTCTTGTCCGTCTAGAGTGGTAAACAGTTCATCTTTCTTAGCCCTACGAACAATAATATTGTTATCAGGTATTGATTTAGCATCAAATGCATGGAGAGGTTGACCTAAGTCATGAAGAACATAGTTAGTAATATCTACTATTGCATTTATAGGTTTTAGACCAATAGCTTTCAGGCGTCTGACAAGCCAATCGGGTGATGAAGTATTACTTAGTCCAGTTATGGTAAGAGCTTTATAGCTTGGGCATGCAGATTCGTCATTTATATTAATTTTAATATTTGAAGTTGCCTCTGACCAATCATTAAGTTTAACCTGGTTCCAGGAAAAGTCAGTTTTATTCTGAATTAATGCAGCTTTTAGGTCTCTAGCAACACCCATATGACTCATCGCATCCATTCGATTCGGAGTTAATCCAATATCAAACACAGAATCGGATCTTAAATTAAGATGCTCTGACAGCTTAGCTCCCTTTATGGCATTATCATTGAGAATATAAATGCCATCATGACTATTTCCAAGACCGAGCTCGTCCTGAGCGCAAAGCATACCCTCTGAAACTTTGCCTCTGATTTTTCCTTTTTTTATTTTGAGACCGTTTTCAAGGTCATTAGGGTAAATTGTAGAACCTACGATGGCTACTGGAACTTTTTGCCCAACTTTGATATTAGAGGCTCCACAAACAATATTTAGAAACTTATCGTTTCCCATATCTAAAACAGTACAACACAACCGGTCTGCATTAGGGTGTTTATTTAATGATATGATTTCACCGACTAACACTCCATGTAATCCACCTCTCACTTGATCTATATTATCTATTTTTTCTACTTCTAAACCTATGGATGTCAGGGTTTTAGAAAATATTTCAATAGAAATATCTGTCTTTATGTAGTCACTTAACCAGTCTTTGGAAATTAGCATAGCTGTAAAAATAGGGAGTAATTCATTCTTTGTTAAAATAAATTAATCAGATTTGTTGTGATCGTTTCAAATTACGTTAAACCAAATATAAAAATCGCGTAAAGAAAGAATCTAAAAAATCGCGCTATGGCTAAAATTAAAAACCATTGAAATCTAAAGTTGACAATACCTGCAATTGTGCAAATCGGAGGGAACGGAAGTGGCGTCATTGCAGATAGAAAAATCAAAAGACCACCAAATTTTTTAATTTGCCTAGACTGCTCCTCGAACCGGTTTTTAATCCATCTTTGAATCATGGGGAAATTATTGATTCGTCTTCCAATTAAATAGCTTAATACACCACTTGAATAACTTACAGCTGATAGTAAAAATACCATTAGATAAGGGTGTTCCATTTCTCCAGCCCACAAAATGAAGAAATCAGGAGGTAATATACCTGTCACAATTTCAGAAAACCCTAACAATATTATGACAGCTGTCCAATGAAATTGTATGGTAACCCATGATGCTATGGCTTCAATATTAAATAAATAAGTATTTACTAACCAGATCGCAGCTGCAAAAAGAATTAAGACTAAGCCAAGTTTTCTAAATCCTTCAACTAAAAATTTATAGCCACCAGATATTTGATAAAATCGATGACTTAACGATACAGATCTCCAAAAAGATCGATTTTTATTGAAAGGGATTTTTTTCATTTTTGAATACAACTGTTACACAAATTATGCCACTGTTCCCCATGCGATTTTATGTCTTGAATATTCTGAGAACCGTAATCGTAGCTTCTCATAATCAGGTTTTTCTAAGTGCGGGTCATCTAATACTATTTCCTCTGCTAGTTTTCTTGACCATTCGATAAGCTCACCATCTTGTAAAATATTGGCAATTTTGTAATCTAAAGATCCACTTTGCCTAGTCCCCATAACTTCTCCAGGTCCTCTTAGTTGCATGTCAACATTTGCTATTTCAAATCCATCATTTGTCTCGCATAATGTATCAATTCTTACTCTGCCATTATCGCTTAGTTTATCCTTTGTTAAAAGAATGCAATAAGATTGTTCTTTTCCTCTTCCTACTCTACCTCTTAATTGGTGAAGCTGGGATAGACCGAATTTTTCGGCATTTTCTATTATCATGACACTTGCATTGGCTACATCTACTCCAACTTCTATTACTGTCGTTGAAACCATTATTTGAGTCTCTCCTTTAGCGAATCGTTGCATTTCCCATTGCTTGTCTTCAGCTTTCATTCTTCCGTGAACAATTGAAATCTGATATTCTGGTCTAGGGAAATCTCGGGTAACGCTCTCATAGCCGTCCATTAAGTCTTTAAAGTCTAATTTCTCACTCTCTTCAATTAGTGGATAAACAATATAAACTTGTCTTCCTTTTGAAATTTGATTTTTAATAAACCCCCATACTTGTAATCGGTTATGATCTGTTCTATGAACAGTTTTTATTGGTTTTCTTCCTGGAGGTAATTCATCAATTATTGATAAGTCTAGATCTCCATATAAACTCATAGCCAATGTTCTTGGGATAGGAGTTGCGGTCATAACTAAAATATGTGGGGGAGGATTATTTTTTTTCCGAAGTTTTGCTCTTTGTGCAACTCCAAATCTATGCTGCTCATCAATTATGGCAATCCCTAAATTATTGAAAATGACTGGATCTTCGATAAGCGCATGAGTGCCTACGAGTATATCAAGTTCTCCCGAGGCAATATCTTTGAAAAGAGGCTTCCTGGCGGCTGCTTTAATAGAACCTGTTAGTATACCTATTTTCAAACCAAGAGCTTTGACCCATGGCTCTAGGCTAGAATGATGTTGTTGTGCTAAAATCTCTGTTGGCGCCATGAAAGCAGCTTGATATCCATTATCAATTGCCATAAGTATAGACATAAAGGCAACAAGAGTTTTTCCTGACCCAACATCCCCTTGAATTAATCGATTCATATGTAAACCAGTTACAGCGTTTTTTCGAATTTCTTTGATCACATTTTTTTGAGCATTAGTAAGATTGAACGGAAGTATTTTTTTATAAAAACTATTAAAATTGGGTTCTAGTTTTGAGAATAAATGACCGCTATGCTGAGTTAGGTGACTTTTGCGCTTAAATGCAAACACGAGTTGATCTAAAAATATTTCTTCAAACGCCAGTCTATCTCTTGCAATAGATAATCGTTTTGAATTTTTTGGGTAATGCATTTCTTTTAATGCGATCTTTCTATTTGGCCAATTTTTACTTTTAACTATGGATTCAGGTATCCAGTCGAGTCTAGACCTGTGAGGATTTTTAATTAGTTCTAATATCAACTTAGAAAGTCCTTTACTATTGAGGCCTGAAGCGGTTAATTTCTCTGTAGATGGATAGACAGGATGAAGTCCAGAAAAGTTATTCATTTTTAATGATGTTGCGAGCTCTAACTCTGGATGTGAAATACTAAATCGATCATTAAATTGAGAAATTCTCCCAAAGGCTATTATCTCACTTCCAATTTTAATGGATTTACGAACCCAATTTATGCCTTTAAACCATATTAGTTCGATACTTGAATTATCTGATGTTAACATTACCGATAAACGTTTTTTCGGACCATTTCCAAGAGACTTTATCTCTGATATAAATCCACGAACTTGAATTTCTGCAGGTCCTGGAGTTACCTCATTAGGTTTATAAATAATAGTTTTATCTATATATCGAAATGGGAAATGTTGAATAAGGTCATTAAATGTTCTAAGTCCTAATTCAGATGCTAATAAAGATGCTCGATGAGGACCAACGCCTTTTAAATATGTTAAAGATGTACTCATTTCAGTTGATGGCATCCTCAAAAATAGGGTTAACTTATGTGCCTTTATGGAGGCAAGAGGTTTAAAATCATCAGAATTAGTTTTTTTTTTATTAGACGCAGCTATTTTAGCATCATCCTTCTTGCTCTGGGTAATTGTTCGTTTAGGAGATTTGTCAGAACATAACCCTGAATACTATGGACATTATCTCATCTTGTTTATTTTAGTTTTTGTTTTTTGGATGAGTTTGTCTCTTTTTTTTAGCGTTCATAAAGTAATTGCTGGAGTTGAAATTAGAAATGTTTTATCGAGTTTTTATAAAATGGTTTTTCTTCATCTATCATTTATTTCTCTCATTATTTTTATTTTAAAGACCTCTATTTATTATTCTCGGATATTTTTATTTTTATTTATTCTGACATATTTGCTTTTTGGAACTATTCTTCGATTTATTTGGATTCGGGCATTAAGAAAATATTATTTAAAGGGCAATGGGTTAAAGTCAATAGCAATTGTTGGGAACGGAGAGCAATGGGAAAGGCTTAGTATGGAGTTAGATAAACATCCAGAATATGGATATCAGATTGGAAAACGATTTCGTATTTTGACTGATTTGCCTGAATTATCAAAAGAATGGGAGGAGTTGTGGGTAGTTCCAGATGACCTGATAGAGGCATCTGTAATTGCTGATAATTGGGGAATTCGACTCCGTTTAGTTCCTGATTTGGGAGTTTTAGGTGCTAATCGCACACGTTTATCCTCCATAGGAAATATCCCTATAGTGGAGCTTCGACCTGAACCACTTAGTAATTATTTTATGTCAGGACTAAAAAGGTTATTTGATATTGTAATTTCTCTTATTGGCTTGGTTTTAATCCTTTCATGGGTAATTCCTATTTTAGGGTTGTTGATTCTAATTAACTCTAAAGGCCCTGTTTTTTATTCTCAAATCAGGATTGGAACCGCTGGAAATAATTTTAAAATTTTAAAATTTAGGAGTATGTATTCCGGAGTAATGGACAATATTCAAGCTCAGGAAAACGATAATCGAATTACATATTTAGGTCGAATAATTCGGAGAACACACCTAGATGAACTTCCTCAGCTGTGGAATGTTTTCACAGGTGATATGAGTCTTGTTGGCCCCCGTCCGCACATGCTCGCTGATCATGATGTGTATACTAAAGCTATAAAAGATTATGGAATTAGACATTGGGTTCGCCCTGGAATTACTGGACTAGCACAGGCACGAGGTTTAACTGGATCAAAAAACATGGAGTTAATGGGCGAAAGAATTCGTACAGATATTTATTATATTGAAAATTGGTCTTTTATTTTAGATTTGAAAATAATTGTAGCAACATTACTTGGGGCTAGAAAATGGATTTAGAGAAAGTTTTATATTTTAGCCAATTGTTTGGCGACCAAATAATATTTGTCTGCTATAAAGTCCCAATTATGGATTTTTAATCTTTCATTCCAATCATTGTTTAGTGAATTTCGTTGAAACCATATTTTTTTTAGGCTCAATTCTTCATTGTGGAAATTGAAATAGACTCCTTGATCCCCTAATATTGATCGATTAAAAATATTATCGTGAGCTGCTATTCTACAACTTGCAGCCATAGCTTGAAGAAGTCCGGGATTAGTTCCACCGACGCTGTGCCCATGGACATATAAGGTGGCTCCTTGCCTCAAGGCTTGAGTCTTTAATGGGTCAAATTCACTATTAATTGATATTAAATTATTATTATTCTTAAAGAATTTCAAAATATGCTTGGCATATTTTGTATTCCAAAAGCCAACCACTGCGACTTTGGATTCTTTTAAAAGCTCATTTAAGATCTCAAGAATATTGTTTTCAGGCACTAATCTGCATATAATAAGAGCATATGCATCTTTTTTTAACTGAAATTGATCTAATAATACAGTCAACTCTTCCTCTAATAATGGTCGTGGAGTTATAGCTCCATATGAGATTTCATGAAGAGGTTTATTATAAATTTCCTCGCAGTATTGGGTTATTCCAGGATTATCCGATATTATTGAATCTGAAGATTTCACGGCCCATGATTCTGTTAGTCTTAAATATTTTTTTACAGAAGGCGAATATTTTCCACGTTTCCATTCTATACCGTCTAAATGCACTGCAACTCTATTTTTTAGAATCCAACTAAACCATAAGAGCCAGAGTCCTGAACTTGTTGTACCAAGGGTTATATGAGCGTCTGGTTGCCATTTTTTAATTGATTTAAGGCTTATCCAGTCATATATAAACTGCGAAAATGATCCAAATATTTTTTCAGGATCCCAATGAGTTTTCCGAAAAATCCCTGGGTAAGCATAATAAGGTTCTGGATGACATGAGGATGTACTAACCCATACTCGATTTCCTAAATCTGATAGACGGCGTGAGACATGGTCAACCATTTCTTCATATCCACCATATCTATTCGGCATTCCACGAGAGCCGCTAAATGCTATAAATAAATTATTTTTTTTATAAACTATTTCTAGATCTTTTGCTGCCTTTTTCCATGAATAATTATTAATGTTAGCATCATTTTTAGGATGTTCATTAGCAATTAAAACTGCTTTGGCAATACCCTCTGGTGTTGGTGAGCAGAGGAAGACATCTTTATTAAGTTCCGAAGCACTTTCAGCATTTTCTGATAAAATGACTTGACATTTTGCCTGAAGGCCTTCTATTGCGGTAAGGCCAAATGTCTCAAAAAGAGAGGGTATAATGACAGCATAGGTTTGTGATAATATTCCAGGTAATTCATTTTTTGGAACTGCTGGAATCCAATCAATATGTGCTCCAGAATTTTTTGCTTTCTTTATGGCGCGCCCAACAGATTTGCCATATCTTTTGTGATTTATCGAAATATCTCCAATTAAAGTGAGTGATTCTTTAAATCCTTTTTCACTTAAAATTCTCCAAGCGTTTACGGCTGCAATTTGATTCTTTATTCCCTCTATTCTGCCAAGAACAATATATCCTTTACGATTCGAATTAGAAGTAATTTGAAGATGTTCTAATCCAGGAGAAATGACTTGAACGCTCTTTCCTAATCCAGTTATTTTTTTGATGCGTTCTGATTCTGTCGAAGTAGTTGCAATTAATGAATCGGCCGTCCAAGCAAATTTCATTATTGGATTTTTTAAACTTATTAAGCCTATTGAAGGATAACGATCTTGGCTGAAAATGGCACGAAGAAAAATCTTAATAAATTCTTTTAAATGATTAGGTAAGTATTTCCAGACAACACCTCTTTTTGATTCAAATTTTTCATAATCAACCAGTATTGAGGAGATAATCCAACGAATCCTTGAATTTTTTTTGCGGTATCGATAACAAAGGTATTGATCTACTATGCGGCCTAGATTTATACTGTGAACCACATCCCATTCAGACTTCGTCGTTTCTTTCACGAAATCTCTTGATCTGAGAATTAATTTTACATTATGACCAAGAGAGGTCAAGGCTTTGATTGTTTCTAATACCTGAACACTATCTCCTCCAGGTTGTTTAAGAAGAGTTTTTCGGGCAAAGAATAATATGTTCACACAATAAATGTACTGCTCATAAATTGTACCTTAGTTTAAATAATACGTAAAAAATAATCCTTACTTATGGCTATCCCTAAATTTCTGGTTGGAGACAATACTGACCAACCCGAAAATGTTTACATTATTCATACTGATTTCCCTAGGTTTGTAATAGACTTAGATACTGACGAGGTTGAATGGTTAGATCAGATAGAGGACGAGGACGAGACTGAACTTACAGATGAGATGAATCGTTTGCTCGAAGAAGCAAATACTTTTTATATGCGCGAAGTAGACCGTTACGAGGCTATGGATTAATGATAAAAGTATTTCAATGGCGAGAAAATATTCCATTAGCTGTTCCCGTCATCATTGGCCAATTAGGACATATCGCCACCTCTATTTCAGATTCAATCATGGTAGGTCAACTCGGCATTATTCCTCTTGCCGCAGTCTCTCTGGCTAGTTCTATATCAAGTGTACCTCTGGTTTTTGGAATTGGTGTTGCGTACGGACTTACTCCATTAGTTGCACGTGCAGCGGGTCAAAAAAGATGGGATAAGGCATACAGATTGCTGAAAAATTCTACTCTAGTGAATATTAGCACCTCTATTGTAATGTTCTTATTTGCTTGGTTGCTTTTTTTATTTGTTAAAACAACTGATCAGTCACTCGAGGTTTTGAATGAAAGTAGGGGCTATTTAATTTTAGTCATGGTTTCATATTTTCCTTTTATGCTCTTTCTTTCCGGTAAACAATATTTGGAGGGTCTAGGTGACACTAAAACCCCTATGCGTATAAGTTTATTTGGTAATTTATTGAATATTTTCCTCAATGCTTTTATGATTTTTGGGCTGTTCATTTTTCCTGCTTGGGGAATTATTGGTGCCGGTATAGCTACAATAATTGCTCGATGTTTTATGGCCTTTCATGTTTGGTATTTTGTTTTTCTTAAAAAGAAAAGTTATTCGATTATTTCTAAAAAATTTACTGTTTCATTTAGAGCAATTAGGTCATTGTTGAAATTAGGATTGCCATCAGGCCTGCAATATGTATTTGAAGTCAGTGCTTTTGCAGCGAGCGCATGGATTATCGGAACTTATGGCCCCAAACAGCTAGCAGCTCATCAAATCGCTATTAATCTTGCTTCGATATCCTATATGGCTGCCACAGGACTAGGGGCGGCAGGGACAGTTAGACTCGGTCAGCTTTTAGGAGCAAGGAGAGGGAATGAAGCTTTAAGCGCTGGGAAAAGCTTGTTTGCTCTAACTATAGCTTTCATGTCTTTTACTGGAATTTTATTTTTTACACTCAGAAATATTCTCCCATCATTTTACACAAATGAAATTGATGTAATCTCATCAGCAGCATCTTTATTAATAGTTGCTACTGTTTTTCAAATAAGTGATGGATTGCAAGCTACGGCATTAGGCGTTCTCAGAGGAATTCAAGACGTTAAAACTCCGACAGTAATTTCTTTTATTTCTTATTATCTAATTGCCTTACCACTTGAGTGGGTACTTGGTACTTATTTCGAATTGGGTGCAATCGGTGTTTGGATTGCACTAGCTGTCGGTTTAACGATAAGTGCTTATCTTTTGACCACAAGATTTTACAATCAAATAGGAGTAATTGCGCTCAAGAATATTTAGATGCTTCATCTAATTGAACTGGATCAGATCCAAGAATATGGAGCCTTTCAACTACATTTCGAAGCTCTCTTATATTGCCAGACCAATTTGCAGATTCTAAATGTTTAATGGCCTCTTTCGAAAATTTTTTTTGACCGAATCCTCTTTCTGTTAGAGTTTCTAAGAAGTGATTAATAAGATCAGGAATATCCTGCCGTCTTAAATTTAGGGGAGGGACTTCTATTAATATGACGCTTAGTCGGTGATAAAGATCTTCTCGAAATCGACCAGAATTTATTTCTTCTTTGATATTTTTATTAGTTGCTGCGATTATTCGAACATCTACTGAAATAGATTTCCCTGAGCCCACTGGTGTAATGCGATTTTCTTGAAGGGCGCGGAGAACTTTAGCTTGAGCAGAGATGCTCATATCTCCAATTTCATCCAAGAATAATGTCCCGCCATCAGCCAACTCAAACTTACCCTTACGGTCCTTTATTGCTGATGTAAACGAGCCTTTAATGTGTCCAAATAACTCAGATTCGATCAATTCAGATGGTATGGCAGCACAATTAACTTCGATAAATGACTGCTTGGATCTGGCGCTAAGTTGATGCAGTTGATTTGCTACAATTTCTTTTCCTGAGCCATTCGGTCCGGTTATTAAGACTCTGGCGTCAGTCGGCGCCACTTTTTTAATCATATTCCTAACGATTTCCAATGATTTTGATTTGCCAATCATCGCAAATTTACTATCAACTTTTTTTCTCAACCGTCGATTTTCTTGGAGTAAAATTTTTCGATCGAGAGCTTGACGAATTGTTGTAACTAGCCGATTGAGATCAGGTGGTTTTGCAATATAATCATAGGCCCCTTTTCTAATGCATGCAACTGCGGTATCTATATCACCATGCCCTGAAATCATAATTGTTGGGATGTCGCCATAGTTATTCATTATAAAGTCTAAAACTTCGATGCCATCTTTTTTAGGCATTTTAATATCACAGAGAACTAGATCGAATGAATTCTCCTTCAATTGCTGAATACCCATTTCACCATCATCGGCTTCCAATACTTGATGAGACTTGTCCTCATTAATAAGAATATTTTTTAAGACATTTCTTATCGATTTTTCATCTTCTACAATAAGGATGCGTGCCATTATTATTTTCTGTTTTGATTATCTTAATCTCTTAGATAGATTAACGCAATATATAGTTTTAAAGTTCGGTTTTATAGGTGTTGTGAAATAACAAAAAAGAAATTATTTTTCTTGAAAATACGCCCAACTATTTCATTAGTTGAAACACTATTTATTATGCATCCATACGTCCATTTGCGGGAATGCAATCGTAATGTTATTCTTGCGAAATGCCTCATCTATGGAGAATCGTATATCTGACTTGGTGAATTCTATCCGAAAGAGGTTAGAGCTATGGAAATTAGCATTGAATTCTAATGCGCTGTTCCCAAAATTTTTAAATTGAACGGAAGGAGCTGGTTTCGAATGAACATCAGGGCTTTTTTTCATACATTCTATTAATTGCTTTTTTACTTCATCAGTATTTGAACCATAAGCCACACCTACGGAAATATGAAATCGTGTTGCAGTATTTTGATGACTCCAATTGATGACTCCTTGATTAGTTAATTTACTATTTGGTAAAATGACGGAAATATCATCGCGAGTTGATATTTTAGTTGTTCGCAAACCTACTTCCTTTACAATTCCGGTCATTCCATCAATCTCGATAATGTCTCCAGCTGAAATACTTCTTTCTGTGAGTAATATTATTCCAGAGATGAAATCTCTAAATGTGTCCTGAAGTCCTAAACCTAATCCAACAAAAAGAGCAGTAGAATAAGCTAAGATAACCGTGATTCCGATTCCTGAAAAGTCCAGAGTGAATAATATTGTTATAATCCAAATGAAGTAGTTTAAAAGTTGACGTAGTGACGATGCGGTGCCGTGATCAACTGTTTTTCGCGAAACAGCGCGACCGAATATTCTTTTAACAAAATATGTAATGAACCTAGCAAATGTTAGTATTAATACTATTTGAATAATATCAAATAGTGTGACACTAATATCATCATATTTAAAAATTATAAATTCAAGAAAGTCAGACAAAGTCATATGCTGCTAGTTTATTAATTTCTTCGTATCCATTTGTAAAGATCTTTATAACTCACTTTTTTTCCATAAGATAGTATTCCCACACGATAAATCTTTGCAGACACCCAAGTTGTTGCTAAGAAACCTATCACTAAAGATAACATACTAAGCAAGATTTCCCAGGTCTCTACACCACCAAAAGGAAGTCTCATTGTCATTGCGATTGGAGAAGAAAATGGGATAAACGATAACCACATTGCAATGGAGCCATTGGGTTCTTGCATAATATTTGTTGAAAGGATTAAGGTTAGTATTAATGGCATTGTTAAGGGCAATATGAATTGCTGAGTGTCTGCTTCTGAATCAACTGCAGCGCCGGCTGCGGCAAATAAAGCTCCATATAGAAGATATCCTCCGAGAAAATAAAAAAGAAAGCATCCGAGTAGTTTTGGGATATTAAACGCTCCCAAGCTATCTATAATGTCACTTAAAATAAGTTGTGACTCAGTACTTGAAGCAATTTCGGTCGTATTGAGCCCAGATATTTCTGGGCTTAAGATGCCAATTACGCCTGCAATGGAGTAAATAATAGAACTAAACATAATCAGAATTATAAATTGTAAAAGTCCTACTGCCGCAATACCGATTATCTTACCTAAAAGGAGCTGTGTCGGTTTAACTGAAGTAATTATCACTTCTACTATTCTTGAAGTTTTCTCTTCAATTACCCCACGCATTATTTGAGCCGCATATATAAAAGTAAAAAAATAAATGAAAAACCCAGAAGCAAAGCCAATTGTCATTTTAAGAGGTAAAGAGCTACTTTCGGATCCTTCTTCGGTTAAGTCTAAATTCTTGATATTAACGATAGTTGTTGATTGTGCTACAATAGAAGGGTTAACGCCATTTATTTTCAACTTTTCTTCTGTTGCTGCTTTGCCCAACCGCCTCTCTAAATTGCGGGTTAAGTCCATTCCTATGTCACCTTTTGAGTAAAGACGAGTATTGCGAAGTATAAAGTCCGGATCATTGTTTTCTGAAGGTGGCAGAAATAAAAGACCGTCGTATAAATCATTGTCTCTTACTTTTGAAATAGCCATTTGTTCGTCAACCAATTTAGGATCAAAATATTCGAGCCTGTTTCCTTCGATAGTTCCCATTCCACGCAAAAGGAATGAATTGTCGACTACTAAAATTGTTTTGGGTTCTTCATCAACGCCTGCTAATAAGGCTGGGATAACAAGTATTGCTCCAAAAAATATAGGGCCCAAAATAGTCATCAATAAGAAGGTTTTATTCCTAACTCTAGTTGTAAACTCTCGTTTAGCGACAATCAAAAAAGTGCTCATTTTTTTACTGATTTAATGAAAATATCGTTCATGCTTGGTATAATTTCTTCAAATCGAATTGTATCTACTTGAGGTGCTAAAGCACTTATAATTTCTGAACTATTTAATTTTGTACTTTGAAGTTCGGCTATACATATGCCTTTATTAAAGTCTGTTATGTTTTGAGATATAATAACTTCACCCGGTAGTGATAAAGTGATAGGGTTTTTAGATCTGTATGACAACCTAAAGTTTCCGTTACGATGCGACTCTCGAATTTCATTTACAGATCCATCCAATATTTTTTCTCCATTGTTTAAGAGCGCCATATGGCTGCACAATTCTTCTACACTTTCCATTCTATGAGTGGAAAGAAGGATTGTTGAACCTTCTTTTTTTATTCTAAGCATTTCGTCTCTAATAAGAGCAGCATTTATTGGATCCAAACCGCTAAAAGGTTCATCAAAAACTAATAGTTTAGGCTCATGAAGAACGGTGGTAATGAACTGGATTTTTTGTGCCATACCTTTCGACAGTTCTTCAACTTTTTTGTCCCACCAAGTCTCAAGTCCCCATTTTTTAAACCACCAATGAAGTCTTTTTCTTGCTTCATGGCGGCTTAAACCTTTCAGCTGTGCGAAATACATGGATTGCTCGCCTACTTTCATTTTTTTATAAAGTCCCCGTTCTTCAGGGAGATATCCTATTTGATGACTATCTGAAGATCTAATTTTTTGTCCATAAAAATTGACGGAACCATGATCAGGTGATATTATTTGATTAATAATACGAAGTAGAGTTGTTTTTCCAGCTCCATTTGGTCCGAGTAATCCAAATACACTTCCCTCCGGAATTTCCATATCTATTGGGTGTAGCGCGATATGGCCTTCGTACTGTTTGTCCACGCCGAATGATTCAATTGCATTCATATTGCTTCGTTTAGTAAATGTTTTTTATTTTGGATCTCCTGCAAAGCTACTAAAGCTTCATTGACAGAGTTTATACCATCTATAATTAGCGATAGGCGTTTAGTTTGTTTCATTCTGTAACGTCCTGGATTCTCTTGAATTTTAGATAAAAATCCTAAGATGGTTTTCTCCGAGGGCTTTTTAAATTCACTGTTTGGAAAATGTGCGATCATTTTTCCGCTTTTCAAAATAATTTTTTCTAGTCCTAGATCATCACCTAACCATCTAAGGCGCATTGATTGAAGTAAGTTCTTAGCTGCAGTAGGCATTCGGCCAAATCTATCTTCTAACCCTAGAGCAAATTTTCTGAGATCTAATTCATTTTTAAGGCTATTCAAATCTCGGTAGATCCTTAATCGTTCTTCAACAAAATTTACATATTTATCGGGAAATAAAAGTTCTAAATCAGTATCTAATTGGCACTCCATTTTTTCTTCTTCGATACCGCCTTTTTGATTTTTATAGACTTCTTTAAAATCGTTATTTTTTAACTCATGAACTGCTTCGGAAAGAAGTCTTTGATAGGTTTCAAAACCTAGGTCATTTATAAATCCACTTTGCTCTCCACCCAATAAATCTCCTGCTCCTCTTATTTCTAAGTCTCTTAAGGCGATTCTGAACCCAGAGCCTAAATCTGAAAACTGTTCAAGTGCTTGAAGTCTTTTTCGTGATTCATCTGGAAGTCCAGAAATGGGTGGCGAAATGAGATAACAAAATGCTTTTTTATTCGAACGACCTACTCGTCCTCTCATCTGATGTAGATCACTCAATCCAAACATTTGAGCTTGGTGAATTATCATTGTATTTGCATTTGGTACATCTAGTCCACTCTCGACAATTGTCGTACTTACGAGAATATCATATTTTCCATCCATAAAGTCAACTAGAATATTCTCCAAGTCACTTCCTTTCATTTTACCGTGGCCGATAGCTATCCTCATGTCAGGTAACAGCCTTTGTAAGGTTCCAGCAACTTCTTTAATGTTTTCCACACGATTGTGAATAAAAAAAGCTTGTCCCCCTCGGCTAACTTCATAATGAAGAATATCACGTATTCTATCTTCTTTAAATCCAATTATTTGAGTTTCTATTGGCTGCCTATTGGCAGGAGGGGTATTCATTACACTTAAATCACGTGCTGCCATAAGAGAAAACTGCATAGTCCTTGGAATGGGTGTAGCGGTTAAAGTCAGGGTATCCACATTTACTTTTAGAGTTTTTAGTTTGTCCTTCACATTGACTCCAAATTTTTGCTCTTCATCAATAATGAGTAAACCTAAGTCTTTAAATATCACATCTTTGCTAACTAGTTTGTGCGTTCCTATTAAGATGTCGACTCTGCCTTCTTGAAGGTCACGCAGAATAAGCTTCATATCTTTTGAGCTTTTTGATCTATTCACATATTCTACTCTAACGGGAAATGCATCAAGTCTTTTTTTAAATGTCTTATAGTGCTGAAAAGCTAAAATTGTTGTGGGTACAAGTATGGCAACTTGTTTGTTATCATTGACAGCTTTAAATGCTGCTCTCACAGCAATTTCAGTTTTCCCAAACCCAACATCTCCGCAAATAAGTCGATCCATAGGAGTGCTTGATTCCATGTCTGATTTTACATCTAAAGTCGCTTTTTCTTGATCAGGAGTATCCTCATACTGAAAATATCCTTCAAGTTCATTTTGTAAATAGTTGTCAGGTGAAAATGAAAACCCTTTAGCTTCTTTTCGTTTAGCATATAGTTTGATCAGATCGTATGCAAGCTTTTTTACTCTAGATTTTGTTTTTTTCTTGAGATTTTGCCACGCAGGTGAACCGAGTTTGTTAACATTTGGAGCAGTCCCTTCTTTAGAATTGAATTTAGATATCTTATGTAGACTGTGAATGCTGACATATAATAGATCAGAGTCTTTGTAAACGAGCTTAATAGCCTCCTGATATTTTCCTTGAACATCAATTTTTTGTAATCCTCCAAATTTCCCAATCCCATGATCAATATGCGTCACATAGTCCCCTATCTGCAAAGAATTCAATTCTTTCAAGGTAATAGCCTGAGCTTTGTCTAGCCCATCTCGAAGTCTGAAACGATGATATTTTTCAAAAATTTCATGATCAGTAAATACAACTTTTTTCCCTAGAGGATCTTCCCACCCGCTGTGAAGAGATCCGTCAAGCCAATTTATATTCAATGATATTTCACTAATATCTGATAGGATAGTTTCAAGTCGTTTTTTTTGTTGAATCTGCCCACACATTAACCATATTTCAGAACCATTTTTTTGATGTTTTATTATCGTCTCTGAGAGTAAATTAAAATTTTTACTAAAGGATGTTTTTGGTAATGACCCCCATGATTTTTCTTTTGAAGTCGCTTCAATAACTTCAGTAATTAATGGTCTTTGTTTTAATTCTTGTTTAAGTTCATTTATACTTAAGTACAAAGCAGAAGGTTCTATTCTATCTATTGTTGATTTTATATTGCTATGGATGTCTTCAGCGTGTTTAAAGCTAGATTCCATTTTTTCTATTGTGATCTGAGTATCTTGTATCCAGATTAATGTGGATTCATCTGAATATTTAAGTAATGACTGTCTTATTTCTTTTTGATGTTTATCTTCAATATTCGAGACTAGGGTAATGCTCATAAGAGGATTTACACTTAGTTGAGATTCTACACTAAAAGATCGGAGGCTTTCAACTTCATTTCCAAAAAATTCTATTCTCGTTGGATCTTGTTGAGAAAACGAGAACACATCAACGATACCTCCACGTACAGAAAATTGGCCTGGAATTTCAACAAAATCGACTCTGTCAAACCCTAGCTCAAATAGGTTCTCATTTAGAAATTCAAGATCTATATGTTCATTGACATTTATTGTCAATGTTCTAGACTTAAATGATTTTCTCGTAATGACTTTTTCAGCAAGGGCTTCTGGATATGTAATAATAATACATGGGCTTTCTGGAGACATAAGTCTCTCCAGGGCTTCAGTACGCAGTCCAATATTTATGTTATCGACTTTTTCGTGGTCAGAGTATGGTCTTCTATAAGAATCTGGAAAAAAATAAACATTTTCTTTATCCAGTAATTTTTCTAAATCGTTAAGGAAATAGGCAGCCTCTTCCTTGTCAGAGCGGATGATTAGTATGGATTTATTTGATTTTTGGAATGTGCAAGCAGCGATTAAGGAGGTTAGAGATCCTCTCGTGCCGTGGATATGAACAATATCGCCAGGTTTACTCGTTACCCAATTGTTATAGAACTCTCTGAAGCGAGAATCTTTTAAGTAGTTGGTTATTAGGTTTTTTGCAAGCATTAAACTGTCTCTCCGCGAAGGAATGACTCGGCCTCAAGGACCATCGCGGTAGATCCTGCAAAGTAAGGTACTCGTTGGTGAAGTTCTGAGGGTTTGATATCTAAAATTCTATTTTCTCCATTTGAAGCTCTTCCGCCTGCCTGTTCAACTATATAAGCTAAGGGGTTGCATTCGTATAAAAGTCGAAGTTTTCCGTTTGGACTCATAGTTCCAGTAGGGTATATATATATGCCACCTTTTAGTATGTTTCGGTGTAAATCGCAGACCAAAGATCCTATGTAGCGACTAGTATATGGTCGATTTGATTTTAAGTCTAATGTTTGGCAAAATTTTATGTAGTTTTTTACACCTTGAGGGAAGTGGACATAATTCCCCTCGTTTATTGAATAAATATTTCCTTTTTTTGGAATTTTCATATTAGGATGCGATAGACAAAATGTACCGATACTTGGGTCGAGTGTGAAGCCATTTACACCATGTCCGGTGGTGAAAACAATCATAGTGCTAGATCCATAAACTACATATCCTGCTGCTACTTGCTTGCTGCCCGCTTGAAGGAAATCCTCTAACTCAACTGGGCTTCCAGGTTCACTTACTCTTCTATAAATGCTGAAAATGGTTCCAACAGAAACATTCACATCAATATTGGAACTTCCATCTAAGGGGTCTATTAAAACGACATATTTACTTGAACTATGAATACTATCTTCAAATCCAATAAAATCATCTAACTCCTCACTAGCTACTCCGCATACTTCACCCATTGACCGTAATGTTCTGATAAAAGTGTCATTTGCGAAAACATCTAATTTCATTTGGCTCTCACCTTGAATGTTTTCAGACCCAGCAAGACCAAGGATATCTGCAAGTCCAGCTTTATTTATTTCTCTATTAACAACTTTTGATGCCAGACGTATTGATGATAAAAGACGTGAAAGTTCGCCAGTTGCATATGGGAATTTTTCCTGATGTTCAATTAAAAACTCTCCTAAAGTCGTCGGACGATGTATTGTCATAATATTCTATATCACTGGTTGGGTTAAAGATAGAGTATGGTTATTACTTTAGCGGAATGAAGGATCAATTAGAAGATATTTCGTTTCGCTGGGCAGAGAAAGCTGACATGCCGGTTATCTTATCTCTTATTCACGAGTTAGCAATATTTGAAAAATCTCCGGAAGAGGTTACTATATCTTTAGATCAACTTACTGAAGATTGGGATTTAAAAAAATTCGTCTGCATAATTGCTGTTCCAGATTTTTCAAATGAGGTATATGGAATGGCTCTTTGCTATGAACGATATTCAACTTGGAAGGGATTATCTGCTCACTTGGAAGATTTAATTGTCCGTGCTCCCTTCAGAGGTAGGGGAGTGGGTGGTCGTTTAATGGAGGCAGTTATTCAGTGGGCTCGATCGATCGAAGCAAAACGTTTACATTGGGAAGTCTTAGACTGGAATTCTCCCGCGATTTCATTTTATGAATCTATTGGATCAGAAATACTTAAGGATTGGTATCCATGCAGGTTATCTACATCGGATTTAAATAATTATTCATATAAATACCCTCCATTTATTTACTCTTGAAATATGACTAATTGGTCCGTTTTTAAATTTGGTGGAAATTCTTTGAAAGACTCTAAGTCTTTAAATAAGGCGCTTGATATAGTTTCTGATTGTGGAAAGTCGCCACTTTTAATTGTTGTTTCCGCAATGTCAAAAACAACGAATTCTCTTGAGGAATATCTTCAGGCTAAAGTGATTGGAGATTCTGTTCTAGCAAATAGGATTTTAGAGAAAATAAAATCATTTCACTTTCACTTGGCAGATTCGCTCAATTTAACTGATGAAACCCTGAAATTGGGTTTAAGTGGAGAGTGGGATCGAATTGAAAAAGCATCTTCTGATTTGCCATTTGACAGGCATTATGACGAAGTTATCTCAGCTGGAGAAATTGTTTCGTCTATTATATTGCATGCTGCTATCCAGACTCGATATCCTACCGCTTCATGGCTTGACGCCAGAATGGTGGTTAGAACTAATAGTAATCATAGAAGGGCTGATATCAATTTAATTGATACTGAGAAAAATATTCATGAAAAGTTAATATCTCAATCCGGTGTGTGGATTACTCAGGGTTTCATTGCATCTTCATCAGATAATGGTCAATGCACAACATTGGGACGAGAAGGTTCAGATTACTCAGCAGCAATTTTTGCATCTGTTTTGGGTGCAAATGAATTGACAATTTGGAAAGATGTCCCTGGATTGATGAGTGGAGATCCAAAGGTTTTTAACGACGTTAAGCTTCTTGAAGAAGTGCCGTATGAAGAGGCTATGGAATTGGCTTTTTATGGAGCTTCAGTGATTCACCCAAAGACTATTCAGCCTTTATATCAGCGAAATATAACTCTATACATACGTTCATTTCTTGACAGAAATCTAAAAGAAACAAGAGTATCTAATTATAAATCACTAAAGCCAATGGTTCCTTGTTTGATCCGTAAGCTTGATCAAGTTATGTTATCCATAAGAACAAATGATTTGAGTCTTATGACAGAAGGCCAGTTTAGTGATGTTCATAATACTTTCTCCAATATAGGTTTAGTTGTTAATTTAGTTCAACGTGTCGCTGCAAGGATAGTTTTTATTGTTTCAAATCACCATATAGTTCTGCCTTTGGCTTTAGAACAACTTTCTGATTACAATGTTAAAGTTGAAAAAGATCTAGTTCTTTATACAGTAAAATATTCCGATGAAAATTCAAGAAAATGGCTAGCTCAAAAAGGCATATTCAAAATGGAACAGAGGACTGAAAGCGTTTATCAAATTCTTTTAAAAGAATAATGAAGTTAGCAGAAAATAGCTTTTTTTCACCACGTATAAATAGAGTAACTAAGTCCGAACTTCATCCCAATTAACAGGTCTGGACTCAAGTCATTCGCTAAATAAAAGCCTTCAAGCCTATCTCCAGGGACGCTATAGTTATATATCTCAGCGTTAGTCGTCCAATGTTCATTGTGACGTATTTTTACGCCAAATCCTCCCCCAAAAATTCCTGATATATTAGTTCCTGGGGCAAAGTCACAGCTAGTAGGGTATATTATATCGGTCATGTATTTACTTTGGCTAAAAATAACTCCACCCATTGCAAAAATATAAGGTGTCACAGAATTTCGCTTCCAATACTTTCCAAAGGGCAACAAATTATATGTGATTCTCATCCCTGAATTAAAGAAAGAGGTACGGGTTAAAATACCTGTATAAATCCCTTTGTGATTAGCATTATCCGCAAATAACTTTCCGTAGTCAATTTCCATACCGAATCCCCACTTTGGTCCAGTGTAAAAGCTAAACTCTCCACCAAAACTATTTCTGGCTTCTTGAAGCATTGCATTTACATCTCCAGTAGCCATATCGCCAATATGGTTTGCTGAGCCTGTATGAATATTTAAATTAATTGACTGAAGGGACCTTTGTCCAGTTGCTATAAAACTTGTTGTGAAGAAAATAAAAATAAAAATGCGTTGCATAGTGCTAAAGTATTCAATTAATTGGCTTAACGCATTTTTGCATACAGTTTTAACTATTGCTATTTGGCACTTTTTTGATCTGAAGGTGACTTATAAATATCGACTTCCGGCAATAAAGAGTATGATAATGAGTATTAATTCCATGGCAAGAATATCTTTAAGATATCGAAGACTTTTTTTTGTAGACCGCTTTCTCATCAATTGTTTTAATGTTTAATTAATGTAAAGTTAACAAAAAATTTACATTAAAGAATCAACTTCTCTAATTTTCTTGAGGAGAACACTCCCCATTCTTGGGAATGACTGCTGGCTCCACCCTCCTATATGCGGCGTAAGTATTACTCTAGGATGATTTATTAGTTCGTTGTAAGAGTGTAAATCATTCCTTTCTAGCTCTAGAGAATTCGATTCAAGATCAATGACATCTAGGCCCAGAGCATTGATCTTATTTTCAAGTAAATTATTCAATGCATCTTTCGTATTTAAAATTTTCCCCCTGCTAGTATTTAAGAGAATTTTCAATTTTTTGCATTTATCTAAAAAGGGACCATTAATAAAATTAATATTTTCTTGACTCAGTGGTAAGTGGATGCTGATAATATCTGATTGAGATTGTAATGTTTGGAGATCGACTTCTTGCACATACGATGGGGAAAAGTCTTTTAGATACTTGTCATGGGCAATTATGTTTACTCCCATAGATTGTAGTATTGAAGCAAAAGATGCTCCCATTGGACCGAAACCGATTATTCCAATTGTGCTCCCCTTTATTTCCCAGCCAATATTTTCCTTCCTTCTCCATTTGCCTGACCTAACCTCTGAATTTGACAAGGAAATACGATGTGCTAGATTTAATAATATCCCTAAAGTGTGTTCTGCTAAGGAATTTTGATTTCCTTCTGCAGCGTTTAAGCAAGATATTCCGTTTTTAAGTGCAAAATTCACATCAATATTTTCAAGCCCTGCACCTAAACGACCAATCCATTTAAGATTAACGGCTTTGCCAAGTATAGCTTTATTCAACCTCACTCGACTTCTTACTAAAATTCCTTTGGCTCGAGCTAAATTATTTTCTAAGTCAGCTATGTTTTCAGAATACTTTCTATCAATTTTATAACCTTCTTTGACTAAGCTACCTTCAAGTTCCGAATCAGTTGGATCTAGGGCAAGTATCCAGCTCCGTGTCGCCATCAAAGTAACGCGTTAGCAATTGCAAAATATATACTTAAGCCCAAAACGTCATTGGTTGTTGTGATAAATGGACCAGTGGCAAGAGCGGGGTCTATATTATAGCGATCTAATAACCATGGAATTGCAGTACCAAATAGACTAGCAAATAAAACTACTGCTAATAATGAAGAGCCTACAGCTAAAGCAAACAAAAATCCTTGTCCCATTGCCCAACTATAAAAAAATATGACAGATGCGCAGATGAGGCCATTAAATAAGCCTACTCCTAATTCTCTTCCCAATCTGCGCCAAATATTTTTTTGTAATGTAGAATTAGCAATCGCTTGAACAACAATTGCTGATGATTGAACACCAACATTCCCACCCATTGCAGCGATTAGAGGCATGAAAAATGCAATCTGTGGTAATAGAATAAGTTCAGATTCATTTCCAGAAATGACAGTTGAAGTGAGCACGCCACCCAATAAACCTATTAAAAGCCATGGTAAACGTGCTTTAGTGGTTTGAAATAACCCGTCATCATTACTTACTTCATCGCTAAGACCAGACATTAATTGATAATTACTGTCTGCTTCTTCTTGAATAATATCTACTACATCATCTAAAGTTATTCTTCCAAGGAGTCGGCCAATTTCATCAATTACCGGAACAACAAATAGATCATATTTTTTCATGATCCTTGCTATTTCTGCATCCTCAGTTGTTGAAGTGACTGAGCGTATACTTTTCTCAAATATTTCCGAAATTTCTGTTTTAGTTGGCGTGGTAAGAAGTTTTTTAAGAGAAAGTGAGCCGAGTAAAATGTTATCGTCATCAACTACATAAACTGCATGAACTACATCAATTTCTTCTGCTTGTCTGCGCATCTCTTTAACACAACGTAAAACAGTCCAGTTTTTGTTCACTTTAACAAGTTCTTTTGCCATAAGCGCTCCAGCTGTCCCTTCCGCATGAGTTAGAAGATCTGCTAGGTCTTTTGCAAATTCTAAGTCATCTATGTTGCTTAAAACAGTATGTTTTTTTTCTTCTGATAATTCTGATATAATATCAGCGGCATCATCAGTATTCATATTATCAGATACAAGACTAGCAATTTCAATTCCCGTAAGAGTATTTAATACTTCTTCACGAAGATCTTCATCTAGGTATATTAGTGTATCTGGTAATTTGTTTTTCGGTAGTGATTCTATCAATTCAAGAACTTCCTTAATATCGAAGGAAGTCAATATTTCGGCAATATCTGCAGCATGAAGGCCCACCAATGATTTAGAAATGCTAGGGTCTTTAGATTCTAGCATTTGCTTTAAATCTTTGATATAGTCCTCTGTTACTTTAAACGACATTATTTAGACTTTGAGCTAAGGTAATAAATTGGTCATTACTTAATTGTTCAGCTCGTTGCTGAGAAACCGTATCTAAAAACTTAGTATCATCAAAACTAAGGGATTTTAATGCGTTTCTAAGAGTTTTTCTTCTTTGATTAAATGCAGTTTTAACAACTAATGCTAGAGTTTTATACTCAACATCTGGAGTCAATGTTTTCTTTCTCAATCTAATTACCCCACTTTGAACACGAGGAGGAGGTAAGAAAGAATCTGGAGAAATAGTGAAAAGATATTCAACTTCATAATATGCTTGAGTGAGTACGCTGGTTATTCCGTAGTTCTTATTTCCAGGCTTACTTGCAATTCGAATTCCGACTTCTTTTTGAAACATCCCAACCATTTCAGGTATCTGATCTCTTTTTGAAAGCATCCAAAAAAGGATTTGGCTCGAAATGTTGTAAGGATAATTTCCAATTAAAGCAAATTTATTTTCTTTTAATAGTTTAGGCTCATTCCATTTTAATAGATCCTCATTATATAATCGGCTTGACATTTCCGGAAATTTTGAATGTAGGACAGGAATGCTCTCTCTGTCTAATTCTATTGCATGCAATTCTATAGGCTTTTTTATTAGAAATTGAGTTAAAACCCCTGTTCCAGGGCCTACTTCTAGTACTTTGTCATAGCCTAAAAAACTAAGTGCATTAGAAATCTTTTCAGCGGCTTCTAGATCTATTAGAAAATGCTGTCCGAGATGTTTTTTAGCGCGAATTTCAGCCATGGAGTCCTGATCGTTTTAATAGTGCTTCTGTTGTAGGCTTTCGTCCCATAAAATTTTTAAATAAAATAGATGCTTTTACAGATCCTCCGCAGGAAAGAAGTTTTTTAAAATCAGCAGCTGCAGAGGCTTCGTCGTTATCATTTAAAAAGCGACTAAAAGCATCAGCATCTAGAACTTCTGACCATTTGTAGGAATAATAGCCCGCTGAATATCCACCAGCGAAAATATGCGAAAATGCAGGAGATACGCTTATTCCTGGTTCCCGATTCCATAATTCTAAACTTAAAAAAACAGATTCTTCTAAGAGAAGATAATTTTCAACTTTATCACTCTGATCATGCCATGCTAAATCGAGGAGTCCAAGACCAATTTGTCTTACTGTTGCAATTCCCTCCAAAAATTTCTGACTTCTATTTATATTCGAGATTATGGATTCGGGCATAACTTTTTGAGTCTTGTAGTGTTTAGCCCAATTCTTTAATTCCGTTGGCTGAAAACACCAATTTTCCATAAATTGAGATGGTAATTCTACGAAATCCCAGGCTACAGATGTGCCTGTCAGGCTAGAGTATTTTCCTTTTCCAAGAATTCCATGCAGGCCATGACCGAACTCATGGAATAGAGTTAGAACTTCATTAAATGTTAGCAATGGCACTTGGCCTTTCGACGATGTACTAAAGTTGCAAACTAAACTAACAACCGGATAAACTTCACGGCTTCTATATTTTAAAGCTTTACGATAACTCGTCATCCATGCTCCATTACGTTTTCCTTTTCTTGGGTGCCAATCAGTTAGCATATGACCTACCCAATCACCATTTTTACTTGTAACATCATAGACTTGCACATCCGAACGATAAGCTTGCTGTTTGGACAGTTTAAATTCAAGGCCATATAGTCTCTCTGCTAGAGAAAAGGCCCAATTTAAAACTTGATTTATAGAAAAGTATGGCTTTGTTATTTCGTCATTATAATTGAGCTTTTCTTTTTTAAATTTCTCTACAACAAATGGAATATCCCATTTTTTTATTTCTGGCAGGTCTAGAGAATTCTTTGCAAAATATTTAAGTTCAAGAACTTCTTTTTTAGCTGCAGGAAGTGCTTTTGATTTTAAAGATTCGAGGAAGTCATAAACAGTCAAAGGGTCTTTTGCCATTCTTTCTTCAAGTACAAATGATGCATGGCTGCGATAGCCAAGAAGTTTTGCTCTTTTTCGACGTAATTCTGATATTTCTAAAACTAGTTGAGTGTTATCATTACTGTCTCCTCTGGCCGATCTTTTATTGTATGCTCTCCAGAGTTCTTCACGAATAATTCTGTCACTAGAATAAGTCATGAACCCTAGATAAATTGGAGCGTCTAAAGTCAGACAATAGTCTTCAAGGCCTCGATCAATTGCTGCTTGTTTTACCATTTCGATTATACTAATAGGTAATCCTACTGTGTTTCTTTCTTTGATAACGCGAAACCATTTTTCAGTATCTGCTAAAACATGTTCAGAAAACTCTAGACTAGCAGATGATAGACGTTCATCGATTAATCGAAGTTTAGACTGATTTTTATTATCAAGTAAACCGCCGTTTCGAGAGAAATTTTTAAAATATTTTGATAATAGCATTAAATCTTCATGATCTAAACCTAATTCATTTTTCTCAATAAACGTAATACGTTCAAATAAGGTTTTATTGCTTAAAATATCATTACTGAGAGAAGATAATTTTGGAGATATTGATTTTGCAGCTTCTTGAATAGCAGGATTTGTGCAGGCTGAGTTGTAGTTGAATAGTAACTCGGTTAATCTTTCAAGATTTTCATCGGATTGTTCAAGTGGCAGTATTGTATTCTCAAAACTAGGCGACTCCTTATTATTTATTATTAAACTAATTTTATTTTTGACTGATTTAATTTCATCTATAATCGAAGACTCAATTTCTTCTGTACTTGGCGAGCTTAAATCGAAACCATGCACATAAGATTGTAAGTATTTGTAATTGGGGCAAAGCTGGCCGTTTTTGGTTTGAGCAGCGCCCTTTAAAATATTATTTGCATCGTTATTAAAAAAAGCAGGGAGAATGCCTTCTAAAAACATTTTTCCAAATCCATGTGTTGCATCCATGGGCACTGCGCTTGGGAGATTATCTACAGCAAGCACTCCGATGCTTTTTTCCTGTCCAAAATCTACTTCTTTCCCTTCAAGGACAGAGTAAAATGGATCGTCAAGAGTGCTAGGCCGTATTGTTGTTGCTACAGGTCCAGCTATGTCGCAGCTTATGTCGCCAACAAAGGATATTCTGAAATTAGGATTTGATATTTCATTGAGTTCGAAAAAAGGCGGACTACCTTCTTTCCAGAAATGACATGGTAAAAATAGATCGGAACAGAAAGTATAAGGTTGAAAGCTATTTTCATAAAGTTCAGGATTCTGATAAAACTCATTTCGGTCATATTTACCATCTGATATTCGCTTGACATAATCTGATGTTTTTAAAACAGTGAACCTTGGCTTATTTGATTTGTCTTTGATATAATCTGAAGGATTACATTTTTCAATAGATGCATGAACAAATATTTCTTCTGCTCCAATAGCTACTTTCCCTGTACCCGTTATCACAGCCCTAAAGTCATTAGGTAAATGAATTTTCTTTAATTCGTTTTTAATTTTATCTATGGTTCCGAGCTCCCTTGCCGATGGGATGTGATATTTGCCCGTCATAATTCCATAACCTCGTATGCTCTCATATGCGCCTACTGAGCCAGCATAATATCCAAAGCCAATTAGCCTTTTTTGGTTCATTTTTAAAAGTTCCCAATCAATTAAATAAATCTGTTTATCGAGGCAGGCTTTTAGTAGGTCTCGGTTATATTTTTGCTCCTTATAAGTGTGTGAGAAGAAAAAATATGTTTTATTTGAAATCAATGCTTCGATAGGCACTTCTTTTACACCCAAAAGAAGATCACAGCTACTTAGATTTGAACTTAAAATGCACCCAGCTGCGTCATATTCTGAGTCTTTAAAAATTCTATGCTCACTGGGCTCAACTATGATAGAGATATTCTCTTTATCATTGAGCAAAGTTTTACATTGATGAGGAGTTAAAACTGCTCGTCTATCACGAGGCAATTTACCTTCTTTAATTAGTCCAATAATCATAACAACAAAAATACGACTAAGAACTCAGCGCTTGTGCTAATTAAAACAATAAAGACGGTTGACGATAATTAATTATTTCTGGTGTAATCTGTTTGATCTTTTAGTTTTTCCGTATGATATTCCCAATAAGTCAAAGGAATAGCATCACTATGAACATTTTTTGCTTCAATTGTAGCACTTCTTATTTGACTTGACCATGAATTAATTAAGCTATTAATTTGATTCTGTGAAAAAATCCCATTTTTAAATTGGCTTTCAATTTGACCATAAAGAGGTCCACCATATGACCCCCATCCTGCTACTAATTTATCACATGCTGCTGATTTTTGATAAAATACTCCATATTGAAAAGGAGCGCAGTTGTTCGAAGTTATTCCCCAATCATCTTTAAGGTTGGTAACTGTATGTTCATTGGTTATTGTATTCATAAATGCAAGGTCTAAGTCCCAAGGAATAAGGTGTATTTTTCTATTTTTTGGTTCTTCATACCAGTAAAAATTATGAGGAGAACAGCCACTTCCAAAGCAATACCAATGAAAAGCACCATCATCGTGTCTTATCATCCTATCAATTACAGCATAAGATATAATTTCATCTCTATCCATATGATCAGAAATAACAGAAATGATATTATTAGCGGATGAATTCGCTATTTTCTCTCCAAATTCTTTAATTATTTGAACTGAGGGGTTTTCGTCTTCATTTGTTTTTAGGCTGTTTAAATATTCTTCCGAACTTTTCGCAGTCCCGTTGTCATTTAAAGGCCATATTTCCTTGTAAATATTACCACCTTTATCGTCAAAATTATATTTTGCAAATTGTCCATCTATTTGTTCTGTCAGAGCAAATAAACCCACATACATGTCATTAATAACCAAACGTGCATGAACAGATCTAGGAGCGGGGACTCCGGCCGACCTATATAACCAGTAACCTAATCTCTCGTGCATTTGCGAAGGATCATGGTTCATGGAATGAAACTGAAGCTTTTTCAGATCATAGAATTTTCGATTTAATCCTTGGTAATTAATTTTAACCTTCATTGATAATTTGGTGCATGTTTTAAAGCCAGAGGTGTTTTCAGAGATGCATCCCCACCAAGCGCCATTCGATCCTTTGTACCTTATTCCCACAGAGGTCAAAGTGTCACCTTGAAATACTAGATTTCCTTCAGTATAGATTTCGGCAGAAGGATCAGAATCTAAAAATGCTAAAGCAGAATCTGATATGACGAGCTCAAAAGTGTGAAGACTATTTTGATTGAATATGAAATCAGAATTTTTGACTAAATAATCAGGAGTAATATTTGTATCTGTCGAATCACTTCCTACGTCCTTTAATGGATCTCTTTCACAAGAGATGAAAATTATTAACAATAAAAATGAACTAAAACGCATAATTTTTACGAATCTAATAAAGCCTATGTTACCTTTAAAGTTTTTGGTTTGCTTTAATTTTGTAAATCAATCTAGCAAAAAAAAATCAATTGCAGCCAATTTACAATAAAGCATTTTTAATGACTAATTTCTTACACTGAATTTGAAACAATTGAAACCAATATTTCTAACTAAGATTCTTCATGAAAAGCTATTAAAAAATCTACCTGGATCTGAATATAATTTAAAAATAAATCATATTTCTGAGTTGTGTTCTAATGTTTCCATAAGTCGTCCAACGGGTAAATATGTCTCAAAGATTTTTTTACTTCTCGTGAATTCCATTTTTCATAAAATGAACTGGATAGTCGCTGGTCATAATGCTGCTCCCGGTTTTCGATTTTTAAAATTAGATAGTCAATTAGGGATGGACCAATTTATTAATTGGCCTTTAGGTTGTAAGCTTATGGCGTTTAATATTCTTGGCGAAGAAAGAGTCAAAGAATCCGTTCAGGTAAAAGCAGAGCCACTTATGATTTTAGAATTAAGAAAAGAGTGGTTGTCATTCTCTGACTATCTCAATTCGATGTCAACAAAGTATCGGACTCAAGCTAAGCGAGTTTTAAAGGCATCTTATGATGTTGAACTAATTGAATGCTCGTCGATGTCATCATCAGAATGGATTCCGTGGGCAAGTGTTTTGCTTTCAAAAACATTAAAAAAAAAGACAGTTTCATTGCCTTTAGATTTGGAAAAACTTTTAGCTGCATATTCAAAATCTTTGGGAAATTCTTTTAAAATATTTGGTTATAAAAAAAATAATTCTTGGATTGGTTTTATAACTTTTATTGTAGATGAAGAATCAGTTTTTGCTGTTCATTTAGGGTTAGAAGCAAAAGTGTCTCATGAAACAAAACTTTATCAACGTTGTATGTTGGATTTAGTAAAATATTCGATTTCTGCCAATAAGAGGCAATTAAATTTGGGACGAACTGCAACTGAAATTAAAAGTTCAATAGGGGCATTACCAGTTTCAAATAGTTATGTATTTTTTAGCCACAGTTTTTTTATCAATATCATTTTTCGTTTTTATGCTAAATATTTTCACAAGTTGCCGTCGTATAAAATACGTAGTCCATTTAAAGAAAAAGTATAGTTGTAATTTTGAGACGAATAAGATTTACTTAAAAAGTTTTTTATGAAAAAAATAATGCTTCTGGGGTCAGGTGAGTTGGGTAAAGAAGTCATTATTTCATTGCAACGCTATGGCATGTTCACAATTGCTTGTGATAATTATATAAATGCGCCCGCAATGCAAGTTTCTGATGCTTTTGAAGTATTTGATATGCTAGACTCAAAATCACTCGACGCCGCTATTGTTAAGCATAAGCCAGATATTATTGTCCCAGAAGTGGAGAGTATTAGAACTGATCGTTTATACGATTACGAGGCGGAAGGGTTTCATGTAGTTCCTAGTGCAAGGGCCGCTAACTATACTATGAACCGCAAACTGATTCGAGATTTAGCTGCAAAAGAATTAGATATTAAAACTGCTCCATATGAATACGCCTCTTCCCGTATTGCTTTTGAGCTAGCAATAGAAAAAATAGGACTTCCATGTATTGTAAAGCCATTAATGAGTTCTTCTGGAAAGGGGCAGTCTATTTTAAAATCTATGGATGAAGTTAGTCATGCATGGGATTATGCCATGAATGGGAGTAGGGGTGACCTTAAGGAAGTGATTGTAGAGGGTTTTATTGAATTTCATACTGAGATAACATTACTAACTGTTACTCAAAGTAGCGGAACTACTTTATTTTGTGCTCCAATTGGTCATAGACAAGAAAGAGGTGATTACCAGGAAAGTTGGCAACCATCAATAATTTCTGAAAATGATCTTATCGATGCTCAAGAAATAGCAAAAAAAATAACAGAGTCTTTAGGTGGAGCTGGTATTTGGGGTATAGAATTCTTTCTAACTGCAGATGGAGTTGTATTTTCAGAACTGTCCCCTAGGCCACATGATACGGGAATGGTAACGCTAGCAGGCACTCAAAACCTTAATCAATTTGAACTCCATACAAGAGCATTTTTAGGATATCCCATTCCAAATGTTATTAGCAAACGATCAGGTGTTTCTTCAGTATTACTTGCATTAGATGATGGAAATATCGAACCAAAATATATTGGAATAGAGGAAGCTCTAAAAGAGGAAAATACTGAATTAAGAATTTTTGGTAAACCTTCGACTAGAGAATTTAGACGAATGGGAGTGGTATTAGTTGATGATATACTTGGTTCAGATATGGACTTATTACGTAAAAAAGCGAATGATACAGTGGCATCTATAAAAGTTTTAAGTCGGAGTAAGATCTAATGCCCATACTTTTTTTAAATACGAGACGCTTCTCCTACGTGGTACAAAAAATAGTTTTTACAAGTATTATTACTTTTTTTTGGGGAACCACTTTATTTGCTCAATCGCTAAATAATTTAGAAAATAAAATAATTGAGCTGGAACCAGCATTGGTTACAGGAGAATTTAGGGATATTGCTAGAGAAGTGATAGGTGAATTGATTTCTATTAAATCCAAGCAGCAGAGTCTCTCAAAGACGATTCAATGTTCTACTTATGTTAAAAGTTCCTATGAAATAGGGGGCAAAATGTCATTACTAGAATTTTTAAGCTACTCGAGTTATAAGAGGTCAGATGAATACCGAGATTTCATTGTTGCCATTGACGAGCACTTTTCCGAGGATGGAGATGAAGGTATTGAGATTAGTATTAACATTGATTTAGGTAATTCTAACTCGATAGTTCCTTCTCAGCGTGAATCTATTCCAGGTAAACATTTTTATCAAGGATATGGCGATGGAAACGTAGACCTGTTTTCAAATACGATTAGCTTGCCAAAACTAATTGGAAGAAAGATTCCCAGTCCATTGGGTTTTGATGCCTTTTTGAATTATAATTTTTATTTAATATCTATCGAAGGAGAGCCTGGTTATTTTACCTATAATATTGGGTTTAAATCAAAAAATAAAAATCTCCTAAAGGGGAAACTAAAAATCGAAGAGAATGGTTGGGTTTTAAAAGAAAGTATATTGGAATTTGGAAAGTCTTTTTTATTGGATTTTGATGGTCTTAGAATCCAACAGACTCATATTATGCTTGATTCAGGGGCAGTTTTGGTCTCTGAAAGAGATTTCGATTGGTTTTTAAAATCTGATTCTGGATCTGTTCAAGTTATTCACAGTGATATTACGGTAAATAATCTCTTATCGAGAAGGGGTATGGGGATGGCAATAAGGTCATATTCAAAGAATGCCTATGACATTAATGAAGATAAATGGTCAAGTTTACGTCAAATCCCATTGGTATTGTCTGAACAAGCATATGTGAACAAGGAAGATAGTCTAACTCTTTATTTTGATAGCGATGAGTATGTAGACAGTTTAGATGCTTTTGTGAATAAATTACACTGGTATGAACCTGTTTTTTCGGGAATATATTTTCGTTCGAGAAAAAAAGGTTACAGCTTTTATTTAGACCCTTTGGTTTCCCAATTTCGTCCTATAGGTATAGGTGGTTGGCGTCAAAATGTGGGAGCATATTTTTCTAGGAATTTTAAAAATGATAAACGATTAAAACTTTCTGGGTATGTGAATTATGGCTATACTAACCGAGACTTGAAGGGAGAAATTGAAGTTAAATATTTATTCAACCCTAAACGATTTCAAGAAATTGAAATTGCGTTGGGTGATGACTACCTGATGATTAATAATTATGAATCTATTTTAGGGACATTCGCGAGGAGAAACTTTGCTCGCGGTCAATATTTGACTCTAGCTCAAAGGTTTGAACTAATTAATGGTTTATTCGTTCGGTTAAGTTATAAATATGCAAAACAGTCTTCCATTGCAGGGTTGACTTTAAATACTGCTTGGGATTCAATTCTTGGGCCAATTAATCAGCCTCAATATTTTCCTGATTATACAGTCTCCATTGCAGGATTAGAATTGCATTACCGAATTGGTCAACGATTCATAATGAAGGGAAACAGGAAATTGCTTCTTGGTAGCAAGTATCCTGAATTAGTCCTTGAGTATCGTAGAGGAATACCCAAGTGGTTTGGTTCTAATGTTGATTATCATTTGTTGAGATTTTATGCTTTTGATAATATCCAATGGCCACGGTTGGGTTACTCCAATTGGACTGTGGGTGCAGGGAGTTTTCTCGGTTCAAATTTAGATAGCATAAGATTTATTGAACACAAATTTTTCCGAGGTTCTGATCAATATCTAATGTCAGATCCAACTGATAGCTTTCAGGCCTTAGATAGTACATATAATACTGCTCGTCCGTATTTAGAGCTTTATGGGATTCATCATTTCCAAGGCGCAATTCTTCAGCAAATACCATTATTAAGAGCGTTAAATTTAGAAATAGCGGTAGGTGGTTCTGCGCTATTCATTCCCTCTCTAAACAAGACCCAAATTGAAACTTTTGTTGGTTTAGAAAAACCTTTTAAATTTTTTAATGAAGTTTGGAAGTGTGGAGTGCATTACGTCACCTCTCCGGGTTTTGTTATACGACACGGGTTTCGATTCAAAATTGGGTTACAACAATACGACAGATACCAGGGTAAATGGGGTTATTAATATTTCACTTATAATCTGGTTTTTTGTCCTCATGATTCTTTATTTTTGTTCCGTTAACATTTCTGTATCCCTCTTAAAAAATTGAGACCATTCATATGAAACTCGTACAATTTGCCGCTATCTCAATCGCTTTGATGCTATTGAACAATTCTGAAATTCAAGCTCAAACGTTATTTACTGTTGGAAATAAGGAGGTCTCTACTGATGAATTTCTCTATGTCTATCGTAAAAATAAAGACATCGGCAACCAAATAGATCCAAAAACAGCAAAAGAATATTTAGAGCTTTATGTCCAATTTAAAAGAAAAGTTCTCGAAGCTGAGCGAAAAGGTCGAGATACTTTAACTTCTTTCGAAACTGAGTTCAATAATTATTATCGTCAGCTATTGAAGCCTTATCTGACCGATAAAAAAATAGATGATCAAATAATCAACGAGGCTTTTGACCGCATGAAGATAGATGTAAGGGCCTCACATATTATGCTAGACCTTCCAGAAGGATCTTCTCCTTCGGACACCCTTAAGGTATTTAAACAAATTTTAGCTTTAAAGAACCGTTTAGTTAAAGGTGAAAATTTTGAGATTTTAGCGAGTCAAGAATCCTCTGATTCCTACAGTGCTAAAAACGCTGGTGATCTTTCGTTTTTTACAGTTTTTAACATGGTTTATGCTTTTGAAAACGCTTGTTATAATGCAGAAGTTGGAGAATTGGTTGGCCCTGTTCGTACTCAGTATGGTTACCATTTAATAAAGGTCACTGATAAAAGACCGTCTCGTTATCGAATGACAGCTGCTCATATTCTTTTATTAGACCCCGAAGATCAACCTCAGGAAAACGCTGAAGTTAGAATTAGAGAAATTCATGATCGATTGTCTTCGGGAGAACCCTTCAATGCTTTGGCTCTTAAGTTTTCTCAAGATCAATCGAGTGTTTCAAATGGTGGAAAATTACCAGACTTTGGCTTGAATCAAATGCTACCTGAATTTGAGGACGCTGTTTTTAAATTGCAAGTTGATGGTTCATTTTCAATGCCATTTCGAACGAAGCTAGGGTGGCACATTGTTCAACGACTAAAAAAGCATGAAGTACCTGATTTTGATAGAGTTAAATCAGAAATTACTCTAAAAATAAGACGGGACGAGCGATCCAATGCTTCAAGGATTTCCTTTATTACAAAATTAAAAAAGAGATATGGCCTAGCTGTTTTTGACGAGAATTTATCTTCTGTAGTTAAGGCCGTAAAAAAAGGGAAAAAAACATCTAAAATGAAGAAAATCGTTTTTTCATTTGATGGGTTAAATAAAACTGTTAATTGTAATCAATCCAAATTTGCAGAGGTATTTAATGGCCGTCTTCAAAACGCATCAGATATTTCTTCTTACTCAGTACTCGAGTCAATGATTGAAAGTGCTTTAATTAGTGAGGCAGAAGTTAGACTTCCAATTGAAAATAAAGAATTCCGCTTTTTAGCTCAAGAATATCGAGAGGGTATTTTAGTTTTTGATTTAACTCGTGAAAAAGTTTGGGATGCTGCATCTAACGATAGCATTTTGCTAGCTGAATATTTTAAGACTAATCAAAACAATTATCAATGGCAGAATCGGCGTACTGGCACTTTCTATTATACGACCAGCTCTAAAATTGCGAAAAAAGCAGATGTAATGCTGCGTAGAGGAATCCCTGGTGAAAAAGTATTACGAGTTCTGAATGCAAAAGACCCTTTAGCAATTTCCGCACAGGATTTTTTAAAACTTGAAGCGGCTTCAAAGAAAGAAAATTCGAAGCAAGACTTATTCAGTTCCATTAAAGATTCTGAACTAAATTCAGGTGTAGCTATGTTAGCTTATGAAGATGGTTATGCACTTGTTCATATTACTGAGAATAATCTAGCGGGTCCAAAACAATTGTCTGAGTGCAAGGGGCAGGTAATTGCTGATCTGCAAGACTATTTAGATGGGAAATGGAATGAGGAATTATTGCGTTTATTCCCTTTGAGTTGGAATCAAGAAGAGTGGAAAACAATTGAATCAAAGCTTTAAGTATGATACTTGACATCAATTTTTTTTATTGAAATATGAATAATGTAGAGATTATCGGGACAGGATCATACGTTCCTCCTCATATACGTTCAAATGAATTTTTTGAAAAAGTTGGATCTTCTGACCAATGGATTAAAGAGAAACTTGGGATTCATGAGCGTAGAATAGCCTTAGATGAGACTACAAGTGATTTGGCATCAAAAGCGGCAATTAAAGCAATACGCGATGCAAATTTAAGTCCAATCGATATTGATTTAATTGTAGTTGCCACTGCGACTCCAGATCGACAAGCTCCTTCATGTGCCTGTTTTGTCCAAAAAAAGATCAAGGCTATAAATGCAGTTGCTTTTGATATTTCTGCGGTTTGTTCTGGGGCCTTATATGCAGTTTGTACAGCCATGCAATTTGTCAAAACAGGAGTTTATAAGAATGTTTTAGTTATCGGTGCCGATACCTTTTCGACGATAACGGATTGGAGTCGAAGAGACTCAGTCTTTTTTGGAGATGGTGCTGGAGCGATAGTTCTTTCTGGAACAAATAAGGACAAGGGATTCATCGATTTTTCTATGCATACAGATTCTGTCGGCTTAGATCATTTCACAATACCTGGAGGTGGTGCCGAACAGCCTTCATCACTTCAAACTATCGACTCAGGGAGCCATTTTTGGAAGATGGATGGACAGGAAATATATAAAACTGCGATTGATGTATTACCGAAAAGTATCAATAAACTATTAGAAAAAAATAAATTATCTATCGAAGACATTCATTGCCTTTTACCTCACCAACCGAGCATAAGAATCTTGAAAGATATTGCAGCTTCAATTGGAATGCCCTTTGAGCGGGTTAAAACCAATATGGATAGGTATGCGAATACATCTGGTGGGACTATACCCATTGTTTTGGATGAGGTCCGAAAGGGAGAGGGGTTCAAACCTGGTGAAATAGTATTGATGGCATCTATTGGCGCGGGTATGACATGGGCAACGGCTCTTTACAAATGGTAATATTATGATCTTAACAAATAAAACGTTCTTAATAACAGGAATAGCAGATGAACACTCTTTAGCTATGTATGTTGCAAAAGCAATCATTGCAGAGGGTGGGAAAGTCATATGCACAGGCCTAGGAGTTAGTCCATTTCACAAAGACTTATCTGAAAGAGCAAAGGCCTACTTGAGTGCCACATTTGCTGATTTTAAGGATTCAATAAAGACTCATTTGGGCTCTGAGGCTTCTGTAGAAATACTTGATGTAACCTTAGATAAGAATTTGGAATTTTTTGGAAAAAATTTATTGAAGAATAATATAAATATTGATGGTGTTTTGCATGCTGTAGCAATGGATAAAACAATTAGAAATAAAAAAGTAAAACCTCTTCTTGAGGTCTCTTTTGACGAGTTTTGCGGTACTATGGATGTTTCAGCATTTTCTTTAATTCGTTTAACCAATAGCTTATTTAAATCTAAAGTTTTAAATGCGGGTGCATCGATATGTGCATTGAGTTATATCGCCGCTGAAAAGGTCACATTCCATCCATACAGGAATATGAGTATCGCTAAAGCTGCCTTAGAAAGGATTGTTATTGAATTAGCTGACGAAATGGGCAGGCGCAACGGAACTCGTGTGAATGCAATTCGATTTTCAACATATTTAGGTAGTAAAGCAGGTGCTGCTACTTTGACAGAAGAAGATGTTTCCACATCAGATAGAATAAGTCCTTTGGGTAATGCTACTCCGATAGATTTAGCAAACGAAGTGGTACACTTATTTCGTCCTGATAGCAGGATTACTGGCGAGATAAGACATGTGGACGGTGGCTACCACATAATGGGGTAGAGAAAATTTTTTAAAGACTGTATCTGTCAAAGAATTCCCAAAGAATTAATCCAGTATTATCAACAGAATTGGACGAGTTTGGCCTATCTGGCATATTCCATACATGCCCCCCTTCTAAGATTTTGTAATGCTCAACAGCAACATCATTGTCGCCTTGTAAATACCGATAGTGCTCAGTAGTTATTCCAGAAGGACTGGTTTCACTCGAAACGAGAGGGATTGAATCGGTGTTATTAAAATTTACCCAAAAATCTACCTGGGATTGAACTGAAGTATAGAAGGAATTTCCTGCGTATGGTAGAACCCCATCATATGTGCCATGAACGATAATTGTTGATACCGGGCGTGAAGGGCTCTCAAAATCTAACATTGTCCCTGATACAGATCCTACTGCTGCAAATCGATCGCTTTTTTTCATACCTAATCCCATGGCCATCATTCCTCCATTTGAGTAGCCACAGGCATAAATTTTTGACGAATCAATTTTAAATTCCATAGAGAGACTGTCGATAAGAGCTTCTATAAAACCAATATCATTTAGGTCACATTTATTATCTCCGCCTAGTTCAGATGGATTCCATGCTAGTCCTCCATCGCAATATCCAGCTTGGGGATAAACCAGAAAGAAAGGGTTGCTTTCGACGCTTGCAATGGAACGCATATCTGCTGAAAGCAAATATTCATCATCATCAAATCCGTGAAAATTGAAAACTACAGGCAGCGGATCTGTGCCATTGTAACCAGGGGGGATATATAGTTGATATTCTCTAGAACCTCCCTCATGTATTATGCTCGATGGGCGAATACCGTCAATTGGGGAACGATCATTATTATTCGAATTGTCTTTAGAACAAGAAGCTAATGCGAGCGTGATAAGGATAAAGAATATTTTTTTCATGGATTCAAAAAGACAATTTTTATGCCAAAGGCCAGTACTTAAACAAAACTTGATTGTGCAGAATCGAATTTATGAGTATAATCA